>MDSV01196748.1_pt1 | contig 10665 bp, 11 predicted proteins | sample 810851 | NCBI WGS metagenome assembly MDSV01 (sample SAMN05326640, study PRJNA326480) | marine metagenome | isolation source: seawater | place: Atlantic Ocean: North East | collected 2012 | reverse complement strand
TTGCAACAAGGCCTGGGTCAAGATATTTGGTTAAGGAGTTATATTCTTATGAGGTTCTTTCTTCAAGTGAATGGAAATTCACAGATAATTTTAAACCTAATTATTTTATTAGTCTCACAAAAGAAGATGTTGAAAAAAAATGGAAAGCTCTTAAAAAATATAAATCCGAAATAAAAGATTTTCCTTACCCAAGATCATATGAAGGTTTAATTGCTCTTGCAAAATATAGAGGGATGCAGTCTAATTCTAGTTATGCAGAAGCGTATAGATTAATCAGAAAATTTGTTTAAATGAAAATAATGTGTATTTCATATCGAGATTGGGCGTTAAAAATATATGAAAAATTAGTTCTAGAATTTTCCAATAAATATGATTTTAAAATTATTAGTTCTAAGAGTGAATTTGACAAGAAAAAAATACACGATTTCAATCCAGATATTATTCTTTGGTATGGATGGAGTTGGTTTGTAGAAAAAAAAATTATAAATAACTATAATTCAATTATGCTACATCCAAGCCCTCTTCCTAAATATAGGGGTGGGTCACCTATTCAAAATCAAATAATTAATGGTGAGAGTGTGTCGGCAGTTACCTTATTTAAAATGACTGAAAATCTTGATGACGGAGATATTTATTTTCAACAAAAATTTTCACTTGAGGGCAGTCTAGATCAAATTTTTGAAAGGATTACTGACTTGGGCTATGCTGGAACTTTAAAAATATTAAATAATGATTTTAAATTAATCAGTCAAGATAATTCTGATGCTACATATTTTAAAAGAAGAAGAGTTGAAGAGTCTGAAATTACGATTGATGAAATAAAATCAAATTCTGCAGAATTTTTACACAACAAAATTAGAATGTTGAATGATCCATATCCAAATGCATTTATAAAATGTGCAGATGGAAAAAAGTTGTTTTTAATTAAATCAAAAATCTGAATAAAAATCTTTTTTTTATAACAGCTGGTGTTTTTTTAGAAAAAGCTTTACCATTTATTATTTCTTTTCTTTTTATAAAAAATATTGATGACTTAGATTATGGGTTATGGATTTTATATTTTCAAATTGTAATAATATTTTCTGCAACTATTGTGTCACCAACACAATTATTTTTTAATAGAGAGTACGATAAGTTTAAAAACGATAAGATTAATCTGTATAACACGAATTTAATAATTCTTATATTGATTATGTCATTGTTGTCATTTTTACTTTTCGGTAACGCTATTTTCTTGCATTCATTTTTAGGCTTATTAACTATTTTAACATTATCACTTAACAATCTGTTTTTTAATTATTTGAGATTTAAAGGCTTAAATTTTAAATACTTTTATAATTCTCTAATAAGAACACTTTTATTTACATGCTTGCTATTATTGTTTTTATTAATTAAAAAATCCATTCGAATTGAGGATTTATTTATCGCTTATATTTTAAGTAATCTGATCATAATATTTTTCTACAGCAAAAAATTGAGTATTTCTTTTAAAAGTTATAGATTAAGTGAATTTTTGAGACTTAGTATCTATGGTATACTAACCATGTCACTTGGTGGAATAGATAAACTAGTGCTTATAAAAACAGATTTGACTGTAAAAGATTTAGCAATTCTTGGTTATGCTTTAGTTTTTGCAAATTCTACAAGTGTCATTGTAGAGGGATTTAAAAAATATTTTTCACCAATTTATTTTAGTGATTTTAAAAAAAATAATTTTTTTTCTAACTCAACGATAAAAGAAACAGTAAAAGCCAATATAATTTTATGCATACTTCAAATTGTTTTTCCTTTTTTTATTTATTTTTTAATAGATAGTTTAGGACTAATTAAGGAATCATTAATATCATCATATTTTTTTAAGCTTCTTTTCCTTCTATCATCTGCTCTTTTTATAAATAATTTATACCATTTTTTAAATCCATTTTTATTTTTTAAAGATAAAAGTCTTTACTTATCATTAGTGATTTTATTGGCAGCTCTAATATTTATTTTTCTAGTTTTTAATGTTAATAATCTAAATTTAATTAAACTTGCTGTGTTAAAGATAATAGCTAGCGTTATTTTAATTATTTCAACTATTTTCTTAGTATTATATTTTAAATCAAAAAAAAATGCATGATGACTTATTTACATACCAAAAATCAAATTTCAAAATAAGTTATCAATTCAGAAATAAATATTTTTTAATATTCCCTATATATTACTTATTTATTTTAATAATAGCATTAATAGGTTATTTTACATCAAATTTTTATCGAGAAGAGTTTAATTCAAATAAGCCAATTTTTTTAACATTTACGTTTAATCAATCAAAAATTGCAGATTTATTCAAAAAATCATCTATTCAATTAAGATTTAATTTTACAAGATTTAATATAAAATCAAATTGTTTTAAATTTGAAAGTCTTTTATTTTTCACTATTAAATATGGTCTAAATTTTTCTTTTTTTTTAAAGCTAACTAGTTTAAAAAACATTAAGTTTTTTAAAATGAATTGGTACAGAATAATCAATTTAATTTTTATTGATAGAATCTTGTCAGAAAAAACAATTAATAAAAAATTAGTTATAGTTGCTAATGATCATTCTGTATACAATAATTATGTAATTGCATATTGTAAAAAAAATGATATAAAAACAATGTATATTCAACATGCACCGGTTACGAGTAAATTCCCACTCTTAAGATGTGATTATAACATACTTTTTTCGAATCAATCCAAAGATATATATGAGAAAATTTCGAATTCTAATTCAAAATTTATTGTTTATTCTGATTTGAGATTAATAAATTTTTACAGACTAAAGTCTAACAATAATAACGATAAAAATTCTATTTTAATTTGTACCAATGAATTTGATTCTATATTAAATGTTGAAAAATTTGTTAAATTTTTTCTTAAAAAGAATTACAAGATCACAATCAGAAAACATCCTGCTGATAGACGAAGTTGGAAAATAAATAAGATCAATCTCTCTAGTTTGTCTTTGATTGAAGATTTCAAAAATCATAAAATTATATTATGTAATGAAACAGCTCTAATTCTTGAAGCAATTGTAGCTAGAAAATTAGTTTATAAGTGTAAATTCTCAGAATTTACTGACCATTATGGTTACATAAAAGATGGATTAGTCACAAAAGAATATATAAGACCTGATGAATTATATGTTGATATTAGAAATGAATTTGTTACATATAAGAATGATAAAATTAAATATTATACAGGCGATTTAAATAGTCATGAAACTCATTTATTAAGTATAAATAAATTAATATCTTCGCACTGATGGAAAAACATAATTCTATACAAATAATCAAAAAATTGAAACATGATGGCATTTATGTACTTCGTAATTTTTTAGATCATACAACTATTAATGATTTAAAAATATCATTTGAAAAATTTTTAAATAATAAAAATTATTTATGGAATGATAGTACAGGTAGTGATAGTAGAATTTTTGGTATTGATTTAATTGATGAAAAATTTAAAAAAATCTTTGAAACAGATCTATTGAATTCAGTTTTTGATAATTATATTTCATCAAATACAAAATATTCTTTTGTCATGGCTAACAAAGTCATTTTTAAAAGTGGAAATTTAGGTTCTGGTGGTGGATGGCACAGAGATACTTTTTTTCAAAAGCAATTAAAATTTATAGTTTACTTAAGTGACGTAAACAAAAAAAATGGGGCATTTGAGTATATACCTAAATCTCACTTTAAATCCTCAAAAATATTTGATTTATTGACACGATTAAGTCAAAAAAATATTAGAAGGTATGCTAACAAAAATTATAAAAATGCTATAAAGTATACTGGCTCAAAAGGAGATTTGCTGATAGTAGATACTAGTGGTGTTCATCGTGGTTCTCCAATAGAAGAAGGAGTAAGGTATGCTCTAACTAATTATTTAAGCCATAAGCAATTTTCCGCAAGTCTTACTAGTCAGTTAGTTTCAGTTTGATGAAGCGGCCAATACTGGTTTTTTTTTTATTCTTCTATTTAGTTCCAGCAATATTTGTTTTAAATTATACTGATTTTGTAAATATTGAATACAGGGGAAATGTATATTACTCATCATTAATATACGCTTCAATATTTTTTCTTTTGACCTATCAGTTTTCTAAAATAAAACTCAACATTCCAAATTTTAAACAATTAAAAATATTGGCAATATTTTTTAATAAAAATATTGAATGGTTATTTATTTTATCATTTTTTATTACGTCTTTAATTTTTTTTAATTCATATGGTTTAGAATTTAGGCAAACAGGTGTAAATATCAGTGTTGGAGGTGTTGTAATATACCTAAATTATATTACCAAAGCTTATGTGAAATGTTTTATATTCAAACAAATTATTTGTATATCAGATGTAAATTATAAAGTACCAAAATTAAAACTGATTCTGGTTTTTTTGTCCAGTTTATTAGCAACTTCTGCAGCACTTGATATTTTAATTCCAATTTTTATTATTGTTTTATTCATAAAAAAGAGTTTGATTTATAATGATACAAAACAAGTATTCCCATTCTATTTTTTTATTTTTATTGTAGGAATTACAGTCCCCATCATTGGAACAGCAAATAAAATTGGCTTTCAACCTACATATGTTTTATTCACTGAAAATTATGATTTTGTAATCAAATCAGTTGTGAGAAGAATTGCTACATGGTATCATTCTATAAATATCTATTTAGATATTGTTTACTATGAAATTATTCCTAATTTTTTTGATCTTATTAAAGATATTTTTAAGACTTCTGTAAATAGGTTTGCAATAATTTTTGGATATGATAGAGATATACCTGAAATTAATACAGCAGCAAGGTTTAATTATCTCAATTTATTTTGGGATACTAGTAATCCCAAAACAGGAGCTACATCTGGAATTGTTGCAACTTCCTTGTTGTTTTTCCCATTCGGATTATTTGTTTTCTCATTTATACTTGGAAAATTTTATAAGTATGTTTACAACTTAATTCCAAAAAAAACTAGCTATTTCACTGACTTTTTTATTTTATTGGTCATTATTACTCCATTAGTATCATCTCCTCTGGATTTGATTATAATTTTAAGTCCTGAAACTTTCTTTTTCTTTTTTCTAGTTTGTTTAAAGTATCATAACATACAAACCAATAGTTTTAATGAAAAAAATATTAATAATTTATAATTATTTTTCTACTAACAAAGGTAGTTTTAGTAATAGATACTATGAGCTGTCAAAAATTTGGATCAGAAGAGGTTACAATGTTGAGTTTATTACTTCACCATATTTTAAATCTGATATAGTTTGTAAAAAAATTTTTGAAATTCAATACATTGATAAAATAAAATTGAATGTCATTAACTTTCCTGATGGAGGAAATAAATCTTTAATTCGTAGACTAATTAATAGTATATTTTTTACTTTAATTTCATCTGCTTTAAGTTTGTTTAAGAGATATGATTTATTAGTATGTAGTTCTGGACCATTTACTATCGGAATCCCAAATTTGATAAATATTTTTTTTAGGAAGAAGGGTTTAAAGGTTTTTGAAACCAGAGACATTTGGCCACAAACAGGAATTGAGTATGGGTTAATTACTAATAAGATCTTAGTTAAGTTGTCCTATATTTTTGAAAAACTTCAATATAAGTATTCTGATTTTATTGTTACTTTATCGCAAGGACAAGAAAATTATATAAAGAAAAAATATCCTGATTATGCTTTTAAAATTCATACAATTTCTCAAATATGTAATGTTGAATTATTTAAAATAAAATTACTCTCATCCGAAATTAAAAAGTATGAATACAAATATGGAAAAATTTTAACATATATTGGAGGTCTTGGTAAGATTCATAATATTAGTTATTGGATCTATTTAATTTCAAGATTAAATAAAATAAATCAATCTAAATTCAGTTTGTTGATAATTGGTTCAGGTCCAGACAAAATATATTTAGAAAATCTTTCAAAAAAATTTAAACTAAAAAATGTTCATTTTTTTGGTCAAATTCCAAAAAATAGTACTCCCTTTTGGTTAAACTTAAGTTATGCAACACTTTTTTCAACAACTAATCTTCCAGTACAACAAACATGTGCTCCAAATAAAGTTTTTGATAGCTTTAGTGCAGGAATTCCTCTAATTCAAACAAGTACTGGGTGGATTAAAGATTTTGTTGAGAAAACCAATTGTGGTATTTCTATCAAACTAGATAATATTGAAGATTCGGCTGTAAAAGTTTCTGAGTATCTAAATAACCCAAAAATAAGAGATATACACTCAATAAATTCTTTTAACAATTCTAAAATATTTGATAAACATTTACTTGCGGATAAATATTTAAATTTATTGAATTTAAAATAGTTATAGAAACCAGAGATTAAATTTTATGAATATAATTCTGATAACTCCAAACGAGCCATTCTACTTATCTAAAAATATTTCATTTCTAATTAAAAATATTCCAAAGGAAGTAAAATTAAAAGGTTGTGTTTTGCTTAAGCCAACTCCGTATGGTAAGAGATTAAGTTTTATACAAAAAGCGTTAAAAACATTTAAAATATTTGGACTTAATTTTTTTATTTATTATTCCATAGAATTTTTAAAAAGTAAATTTTTCAAAAAAGATGTTAAAACGGTATTAGAAATTTATAAAATTCCCATAATCGAGTTATCTGAGAATATTAATCATCAAAATTCAATTAATACCCTGCTAAGACATAACCCAGATCTTATAGTAAGTATTCTTGCTAATGAAATATTTAAAAGACCAATTTTAGACTTACCAACAATTGGTTGTATTAACTTGCACACTTCACTCTTGCCAAAGTATAGAGGAATGATGCCTACATTTTGGGCAATGCTTAATGATGAAAATGAAATAGGAATTAGTGTTTTTCTCATGGATGAAGGTATAGATACAGGTCCTATAATTGTTCAAGAAACAATCCCTGTTCATTGTTCAGATTCTCAAAAAGTTTTAATTGAAAAAACAAAAAGAATTGGAATGCGATTGATTATAAGCTCAATTGAATTAATTAAATCTAAAAATTTAAGTTATATTGAAAACAATGATGAAAACGCTAGTTATTACAGCTATCCTAAAAAACACGATGTTCGTTTATTTCTTAAAAAAGGTAAAAAATTTTTTTAATGAAACTTTTCTATTTAACTATTGATTTAGAGGAATGGTATCATCTTCTTTATTTTTCAGATGTTACAGACTTTAAAGGTGAAGATTTTTTCATTCACAAGTTAGAAGAAATTTTAAAATTGCTTGAAAAATATAATATAAAGTCAACTTTTTTTGTGTTGGGTGAACTAGCCAAAAAATATCCAAAAATTATTAAAGAGATACATTCCAAAGGCCATGAAATATCATGCCACGGTTTGAATCACAAATTAGTTTCAAATAAAACTTCAAAGGAATTTGTAACGGAACTTACAACTGCAAAATCAATAATTGAAGGTATTACAAATGAGCCCGTATTAGGTTACAGAGCACCTTGTTTTAGTCTTAGTGACGAAACACTTGGAGAGCTAATAAAAATAGGCTTTAAATATGATTCTAGTTTTATAAAGTTTAGTAATCATAAACTTTACGGACAACTTACAATGAAAGGGTTTCAGCGTAAAAGTGATTTAAGACTAATTAATTCTAAAAATTTTACTGAGTTTCAAATACCTACTACCAGATTTTGGAAATTTCAAATTCCTTTTTCGGGTGGAGGTTATCTTAGAATAATACCATGGTTTTTATTTAAGAAAATATTTAGCAGAGAATTAGATAAGAAAGAAGAGTATCAAATTTTCCTACATCCCTTTGAACTTTATTCAGGTGAGTTTAAGCTGCCAATAAAAACTAGTATATTATCCCAATTTAGATTTTATATAAACCGAAAAAAAAATATTAATAAGGTAGAGCAGCTAATTATAATAGCTTTGAACAAAGGTTATATGTTTAAAAGGATGAAAGAAGTTATATGAGAATCTTGATACTTGGTCATACAGGAAAAATAGGATCATATATATTCAATAAACTTATTGAGACAAAACATGAATTAATTTCACTGGGCCGTTCAAAATCTAAATGTGATATTTATTATGATTTTGAAAGTGATGAGGGTGATTTATCTGGACTTGAAAAGTTAAAAATCGATTTAGTTATTAATGCAATAGGAAAATTACCAAAACACAAAGCCAATAAATCAGAATATTTTAATGCTAATATTAATTATATTAAAACAATAAAAAAATATCTAAATCAGGAATTAGAAATTATACAACTTAGTACTATTGCAGTTTATGGTGAGCAAATAGTTGATAGAGCTGTTAAAGAGTCAGATCGTGTAAACCCAAAAAATAATTATGCACTTACAAAATTAAAAGCAGAAAAATTTATAACTGATAATTTTAAAAAATACTGGATCTTCAGAATTCCACCAGTTTATAAAGATTTTGATGATGAAATATTTTATAAAAGAATTATTATTAATAGATTATTAGAAGTAAACTTTAATGGAGATAAACAAGAACATTCCTATTGTTCGTTAGATAGAATAATGGAGGTTATTCGAGTAGGTTGTATTTCTGCTAAACTTCCATATGGAATTTATAACGTCGCTGATATAGAATCTTTCTCAGTAAGAAAAATAAAATCTCATTTTAAAAATCATTCATTAATTAAAATACCTGTAAGTGATAGATTTTTTTTAATATGCAGAGATGTGTTTAGGTTCCTAAGAATTTACTATTTCTCAGAAAAGATAAATGAGATTTATTACAAGACATGTGTAAGTAATTTATATTGTACAAAAAAGCTTCAAAAATATATTGAATATGAAAATCAGTAAATACTTCATAAAACAGAATTTATTTGAAAAAGACCTGTCTAATTTAGATATTCCTCATTTAAAAAAAATACTAATAATTGGTGGTGCTGGAACTATTGGTTCAAATTATCTTAAACAGATACTTAGGTTTAAGCCATTAAAAATTGTAGTAGTTGATACTAATGAAAATGCATTAACAGAACTAACAAGAGATTTGAGAAGTTCAAATCTGCTAGACTATAAGCCTGAATATATAACATATCCAGTCAATTTGCTAAGCAATACGTTTGATAAGATTTTTTGGTCTGATAGTTTTGATTTGATTTCAAACTTTTCAGCACATAAACACGTTAGATCTGAAAAAGATAAAATTTCTGTTGAAGCACTGATTAAGAATAACGTATTTGGAGCCATTAAGCTTCTTGAATTATGTTCAAAAAGATCCCCAAAGTATTTCTTTAGCGTTTCTACAGATAAGGCAGCAAATCCAGTAAATATTATGGGAGCATCAAAGTCCTTGATGGAAAAGATAATTTTATCAAAGCAAAGTGAATTTAGAGTTTCTACAGCTCGTTTCGCAAATGTAGCATTCTCCAATGGAAGCCTATTAGACGGATTTTTAAATCGTATAAATAAGAAACAACCTCTTTCTTGTCCTGAAGATATAAAAAGATTTTTTGTTAATCCAGAACAGTCAGGTCAAATATGTCTTTTAGCAACATTTCTTGGAGATTCAGGAAATATCTTTTTTCCAAAACTTGACTTTCACAAAGATCAAATTTACTTTAGAGATATTGCCCTTGATTTTTTAAAAGAGAATGGATTTGAGCCAGTATTAGTCAAATCTGAGCAAGAAGCAAAAGAATATAATATTGAAGCTAATAAAGGAAAATATCCAATCTATTTTTTTAAAACCGATACTTCAGGTGAAAAACCTTACGAAGAATTCTACAAATTGGAGGAGGACTTTAATATTAATCAATATGATTCATTAGGCTACATTAAAACAAAAGAAGAATTCATATCCTTCAAAAAAGTAAAAAATGACTTTAATGAGGTCTTTGATAATCCTGAATTGACTAAATCTGATGTAGTTTCAGTTATAAAAAAATATGTTCCAGATTTTGAGCACATTGAAAGAGGTAAACATCTTGATCAAAAAATGTAATAATGTATAAACTATCTAAACGGTTTCTTGATATTATAGTTAGCTTATTTGCACTTATTATTCTTTTTCCACTTTTCGTTACTGTTATAATTATTTTACGTTTAACAGCAGAAGGTGAAGTTTTTTATTTTCAAGAACGAATTGGATTAAATAATTCTAGATTCTATATATGGAAATTTGCTACCATGCTTAAAAACTCAATGAAAATGGGTTCGGGTAGCATTACCCTTAAGAATGATTATCGTGTAACAAAAGTAGGCAAATTTCTACGTAAAACTAAAATCAATGAACTTCCTCAAATTATTAATATTCTAAAAGGCGATATTAGTATTGTAGGGCCAAGACCTTTAGTTACTAAAACATTTGAAGCATATTCAGATAAAGTTCAATTAAAAATATATAATGTAAAACCAGGGCTTACAGGGATTGGCTCAATTATTTTTAGAGATGAGGAGTCAATTATTTCAGCTATTAGAGATGAAGATCCTCACGAGTTTTACGAAAGAGTTATAGCTCCTTACAAGGGCGAATTGGAAATGTGGTATCAAAAACATAATTCCTTTATTTTAGATTTGCAATTAATTTTTATGACTGCTTGGGTTATTTTATTTCCAAAATCAAGGCTTTATGAAAAGTTGTTTAAGGACTTACCTATTCGTAATTTTTCTTGATTA
>MDSV01193194.1_pt1 | contig 10665 bp, 10 predicted proteins | sample 810851 | NCBI WGS metagenome assembly MDSV01 (sample SAMN05326640, study PRJNA326480) | marine metagenome | isolation source: seawater | place: Atlantic Ocean: North East | collected 2012 | reverse complement strand
GAACGAGCATCGTCATGATTTGGCGGCCCCTCCGCGATTCGAACACGGGTCTCAACCTCCGCAGGGTCGAAGGATATCCAAGCTACCCCAATGGACCAAAGTAAACAGCCCTACTAGATGGTATTTTTAACGCCAGCGTATAATTTAATGAATTTTCCAAATAACAATTTTCCAACTATTTTCTTCAGCATATCTTTTTAATGAACTTTCTGGATTCACTGCTACAGGGTTTCCAGTAATACGCATAAACCAAGAATCTGCCATTGTATTTCCATATGCATAACAATCTGAAAGATTATGTCCATTATTTTCAGCATCCTTTTTTACAACTGGAACTTTTCCTTTTCTACGAGGTACTCTCCATCCTCTTTCTGAACCAGATAAGCGCCCATTTCGATGTTCAGGACCACATCCATAAGAATAATCCATTCCTAATGCTTCACCCATTGCTTCAGCCATTGGGGCTATTGTTGCACTAACTAATACAAGTCGATGTCCTTGTTCTCGATGCCATTTCAAACATTCTTTTGCCTCTGGAGTTACTTTCCGTAATAATTTATTTTTAATTAAATCTTGAGATAGATTCTCTAAATCGGACCAAGAAGCCAAAGTAAAATGTCCTCTGTTTCTAGTGGCATCATAAAAAGAACGCCCGCGTAATAAATTACCTAATGTTCCCAAAACCCACATTGTTGCACCTAAAGGGATTCTCCATGGCCTTTTTCTAGATAATTCTGCAGTCAAAGTTTTCTCACTAGATGCATCTAATAATGTTCCGTCGAGATCAAAGTAAGCCGTTGCATTATAACTCGACATAAACATCCCAAGACGGCCTTTGGTTTGATATTCACTGCTAAAGTTATAGGAAATGCTTCTAATGTGTATCATATCGCACTGTCATGGTCGAGAGTCTGCAAATCAACAAAGTTCAAGTTAAAGAAAAATTGATTGTGGATACTTTGGCAAAAATGACACATACAGAAGATTTTGATTTTAGCCCTAGGGCAACTCTCAATGGGAACAGTTTAGTATTTACTAGTGCAACTAATGGAAAAGAATTAGGACGAATTGATTTAAAAGATGATATGTTGGAAGTTGCTAATAGAGACGGTTATTTAGATTTAAAAGTTAAATTCGATGTCGCTGGAATTCATGGTAAATTAAACAAAATTAATCCTATTATCGCACTTGGCAAAGGTAAAAAATTACCAATGTCTAGTTGGAAAACGACCATACCAATTAAATTTAATTAAACTATTAATAGGCTAATTCAACAATTACTGGCTCATATACTTCATAAGTAAGTTCTAAAGTCCACGCGTTTCCTGGGTCTATGCCATCAGGAAAATCAAATGGAAGTCCTGAATCTAACCCTTTGGAATATACTTCCCAAACCCAATCTCCTGTTCCAAAAATAGAAGAATCTTCGAATAATATATTCATTAAAATATCCTTTGTATCCGAGGAATAAATCTGCGTACCATTTGGAACATTATTCAAATCGTCCCTTGAAATAATTGCTTGAGCATCATCGGAAGGTGTTTGCCGAGAACTTTCTGCATCAGCGGCCCAGCTGTCGTTTGGAACTTCCAATGAAAGAGTAAAATTCTCATCTCCCAATGGATTCCCATCTTGAGTTAAAATTAATTTCGCACTAATTGATGATAAAATACCTTCAAATGAAGGAATATGTGAACTATTCCATTCCTCTCCTGTTTTCAAGTTTCCAGACCAAGTGTATTCTCGTATTCTTTTTACCCAACGCACTTCAAAGTCTCTAGTGTTTACATCTATCTCCCAATCTTTAGTGACAGATGCACCAACGTCGTCAATTATCTTCAAACGTCCAGATATTAATCCGCTTTCTGTTGTTGGCAATATTATTGATGAATTAGTAAAATCAATATCATCTACAGGGTTTCCATTACCATTACTATCTTTAGAAAGATTGGCGTCCCATTCATATTGAAGTTGTCCTCCTTCAGGATCATATGAAGATGATGCGTCAATGAGTACTGATTCGCCTGCTTTAACTAAAAGGGGTAAATCCAATACAATAACTGGTATTCCATTTACAAAAATATCTGTAGTTGAACTATCAATTCCTCCTTCACTATTTGTTACAGTTACTGTAATCGAATATTTTCCAGGACTATTGTAAACATGACTAGTGAAGCCAACGAGTGTTTCTGTCATATTACCATCTCCAAAATCCCAGGCAAAATTTGTGATTACTCCTTCAGAAGTTGTTGATTCTCGTGCGTCTAAATTAACAGCTTCTCCGGAAGTAATTTCATTCGGATAAGCTGTTAATGTTGCACGAGGTTTAGCAACACTAATACTCGTACATCCTGCCATTAAAACTGTACTTATCATTAAAAAAACTAAGGCATTTGCAATAAATCTTCTATGGTTACACCTGCTCATTTCCCATCCCCGATAATGTTTGGTAGCCTTATTATATTTCAACGCTAAGTATTAATTGCATCAATTTATTCGATTTTAAATGCATTTAAAAATTACGGCTCGACCTGTTTAACTCCAATTAAATGTTCATCTGAACCTTCAATTTCAGCGTCAACAATATTTAATTCATAATGTGATTCTAATGTTTTTTCCTCTAATAAATCATCAACTTTTACTTCTCCAACATCATAATCAGGTGCCGAATTTATTAATGCCTCTTCAAGTGGTGTCTCATCTCCTTCTAATGTTAAAAATACATCATCTATCTCTGTATTCTTTTTTTCCTTATAATCTTCTTCCAATGTTTTAGATGCTTTGCTTTCTAATTCTTCAAAGGTTGGTGGCTCCCTTATCTCAACACGCCAAAGATGTTTGAGTTTTTTTAACCAGCGCACAAGTAATCGAAGAGTTGTTCTCTTTTGATTCTTATGTAATATTCAAAGACAAGATAGGAGATGCAAAGGTATGGCGGAAGACATTTTTGACAATAAAAGAGTTGTTGGATTTGATCTCGAAACCACAGGACTATCTATCTCCCAATCAAAAATTATTCAATTTGGTGTTATTGGTTCGGATGTTGATGGGAAAGAAATTCGAATAAATTCACTTGTAAATCCAAATATTCAAATTCCTATAAGGTCATCTGAAATTCATGGCATCACAAATAAGGATGTGGACCATTTACCTGGATTTAGGGCACATATTGAAAAAATTACTAACTTATTTAATGAATCAATAGTTATTGGGCATAATATAAAAAGATTTGATTGGCCGATATTAGAAAATGAATTTTTGAGATGTGGAAAAATGGTTCCAAAGCCACAATCTATTATCGATACTCTGGAGATAGTTAGAAAATTAAAAATTCCAAAACCACATAATCTTGGTGCTTTATGTAAAAGATATGGAATTTCACTAAAAAATGCACACGATGCAATAAGTGATGCATCAGCAACATTACTTTTATTATGGAAAATTATGGAAGAAAATCCAATGCCATTTAGAAAATCATTAGAAGAATTGCAAATATGGAATTCCTCTCCTTCTGAAAAATTAGAAGAAGATTTGGGTCCGAGTATCAATGACCTTCCTATTCTTGATTCTAATGGGAGATTAAGGAGATCTGGGAATGATATTGTTCTTTCTTTTGGACGCCACAAAGGAAGAACATTGCAAGAAGTAAATTTAATTGATAAAAAATATTTAATTTGGATTAAAAGCAATAATCAACTATCAGAGGAAATTATTAAAGAAATTAATTTAATACTAAATTAAATTCGGTTTTATTTTTTACCTGTATCTGGTATTGGTGTCCAAGGTAAAACATCACACCAATTGCCTACTCTCCAAAGATTCTTGTCAGCTTTTACAGACCCCAGAAAAATTGCACCTTTCCAATCGTCGGCAACAATCTTTCTTAGAGATTCCAAAGCAGGTCCTTCAAAAACGGCACCAAATTTCCTACCAGTAGGTAATATCCCTCCTTCACTATTTTTTGGGGCACATAATTCAATCAATCCTGCTCCCTTTTCAACATCTACTCTTTCAAGTAATACCACAGCATCTACGAATACTCTTTGACTAGTTGCTTTACCTGAATGTCTCCAATTCCACCAATGGGAACACCACGCTTTATAATCACAAAAACCACATGCTTCATCGCTTGGTTTTGCCTCAAATGGAATGTCATTAGGTTGAGATAATTCCCATGCTTCATATGCATCATCTAATACGGACGGACCTTTGGATTCTACAACCATTGGCCCTCTTGTATACCATCCCTCTGCTGTAATTTCTGGATGAACTTTATTATTTTCAGCCAATAAATCACGATAAAATCTTAATTGTCTGCTTACATTTGGTTTCAAGGCACCTGTTGGAACTTTTCCTGTTTTAAGGTCTGCAACAACCCATCCTACAATGTCGCCTTTATCATCAAATTTTGCTAAAAGTAAATCCATCCTACCCATTAAACGCCCATCAGTAGATCTTAATTCACCTTCACATGAGAGGATGATTCTTTGAACTTGCCTCCATAATTCAATTGTTATTGCTTCAACATCAAGTCCAGAAGCCCCCACCTTTGTCAATAATAATTCAATTCCTCCATATTGTTGGGTTTTTGCATTATCCCATTCAGAATCTTTCCATTCAGGATGTCTGGGTGTTTTGAAAAATATTTCTTTTTCTTCTTCCCATCTCTCACGCAATACTTTGTTTGCTAAAGTAGGCATCCATCCTGATTCTTTAGGGTCCCTACCTGTTAAATTTTCTCCAATTATGTCTTCTATCGATCCGTGTACAATTGTTCCAACTGCTGCAGCCATACTTGTTTTTCTTGGTAACCTCTGTTTTGAAAGCCAAAATTGTCTCGGACAAGATTCAAAACGATTCCACGCTGAAGGGGATAATATATGCCCTCTTTTACGATATTTTGTTCCAGTATCTGTTTGGGCCACGCTTGAAATCCTCCTTCCACTATGGGCATAAGGAAAGGTTCTCCTTCCAAAGCATTTTGGAGGGATTGCTCATAAGAGAATCATGGGAGAGGGAACACAAATAAAAATTTCCGAAAGCGCAGACCTAGAAAATGCCTTCTTAATCTGCTGTTTTCCAAGTGTAGGGATGGTTAGTAGCATTGTTGGCCAATATTTATTAGAACATCTTAACTTAAATTTTAGTGGTGCGATTAGCGATAATAGAATTCCTGCAATTTCATTAGTCAAAGATGGAAGACCAATGCCTCCAGTCAGAATTTATTCTGGGGCACCGATTTGCAAATTAGAAAATTGTGATAAAGTCGTTTTAATTTCTTCGGAATTTAAAGTGGGTGGTGAATTAGCATTTTCAATGAGAGATTCTATACTTGAATGGGCAAAAGAAAATAAAATTAGCCAAGGTATCTTTATCGATGCTTTTGCAAAAAAAGGATCCCCTCCACCAGATCCTAGCTCTGGAGAGCCAATTGTTGAATATGATGATAACCCTGATGAAATTGATTTTGTAGGGGTGGCTGCCACGGTAAAGGGGTTAGAATTACTAAAATCCATGGAGGTTCCACTTCTTGAACAAGGGCTCATTGGAGGAATGAGTGGGGTTCTTCTTGGAGAAGCAAGAAGGATGGAGTTGAACATGTTTAGTATCTTAGTAGAAGCAGATCCTCGATTTCCAGATGCTAGAGCTGCTTCTGCATTAATTGAAAAATTAGATTCTTTATTGTCTGTAGTTGACCTTGATACTACTCCATTAATTGAAGAAGCGGAGCGTATTGAAGATCAAATAAAAAGTATGCTTGAACATCAATTACAAGTGCAAGAATCGGATAATAGCGGCGCTCCCAATAGTATGCTTTATGGTTAAATTAGTCTCGGTGGGAAGATAATGGAAGAAGAGAAACGAAGACGAATTGTTCGAAAATCTTCCAGGCACCAAGGCAATGATGATTCATCAAAAACAATTAAATCTGAAATTACAAAATTTAATCGGAAAATATATGGTTCCGTACCCAAAAAATCAACATTAGTCGTTGAAAGATTAAAACGTGATTTACGAAGAACAAGAAATTCAGCATCATATAGAATTGGAAATGTAATTGTTAATTCGATTATTAAACCTTGGAAACTCATATTACTTCCTTTCAAAATTATACATATTTCATGGGCATTAGCAAATGAAAGATTAGGTATAAAAAATCCACCAAAACATAATTCTATTGTAGAAAATAAAATGGTTAATAAAAATACAATAGTCGTATTTCCAACCAATGGTGTTGGATTTGGACACTTTACGAGGATATTAGCAATTGCGAAACGAATCAAAAAAATTGATCCTAATATGGAAATAATATTTTTTACTACTATGCCTACACTCCATATTTTAAAGGAACAAGGTAAGTTTGTAGCTTACCACATCCCTGGAAGAAAGAAATTCGAAAATATGGATGCCAGGACATGGAATACACTTACTGAAGAATTTATGGAAAATATTTTTGCAATTCACAAACCAAATTATTTTATTTATGATGGTGCCTTTCCCTATAGAGGGATGCTAAATTCTATTTCTAATCACGAAGAAATAACAAAGTTTTGGCTTAGAAGAGGTACATTGAAAAAGGGTGTTTCAAAAACTCCTACTGAAGGCATTAATCTATTCGATTATATCATTAGACCGAAAGATAGTGTTCAATTAGATTTTAGTTCAGAAGAAGAATATAATCCAGATTTAATCACTTGTAACCCCATTTTACTTTTAGAAAAGGATGAAATGATGAATAGGGAAGATGCATGCGTTAGACTAGGCGTTCCTGAAGATGCTGTAATTGTCTATGTGCAACTTGGAGCAGGAACAATTAATGATATTGATTCTGAAATTGGGATGACCTTAGAAGCTTTAAAACGCTATAAAGATATTTATGTTGTATTAGGTGAATCCATGATCGGAGATAGATTGAAAGTTACTGGAGAACGAATTAGAATAATTCGGGATTATCCTAATTCAAGATTTTTTGATGCTTTTGATTTTGCAATAATGGCTGCAGGATATAATTCGTTCCACGAGGCAGTTCAATTTTCTCTGCCTACAATTTTCTATCCGAATATGGACACGGGACAAGATGATCAATTAGCAAGAGCAAAGGCTGCAGAAGATGTAGGTGCAATGTTAGTATTGAGAAAAAGAACTGAAAATAATATTGCTGATGCAATAGAAATGTTATATGATATTGATGTAAGAACTAGTATGAAAGAAAAATGCACAATACTTCATACTGAAAATGGTGCTGATCAAATTGCAAAATATCTTATTAAAATGATTACTGATTCTTAAGTTTTTTACAAAAATTTGTATTAAGTTTTTGATAAATTTCATCATTTAACATTGGTTCTAAATTCCATTTTAAAACAAACTCTTGTTCCTCTTTGGACATCGGTTGTAAATATTTTTCTAATTTAGTTTTAATATCTTCTCTATATTTTTCAGGTATCAAATCAAACATCATTGGGAAATATTTTTCCATCCAGTCTACTTCGATTACATCTCCTCTTACTCTTTTTGTCAACATACTCATCATAGAATTATTTTCAATGTCTAATTCAAATAATTCTAAATATTTAGATGTTGAATATGTCAATACATTTTCATGTTTAATAGGGAAACTAGAAAGAAAGCGTTTGGCTTCATTTATTTTGAATAACTCATCTAATTCTTTATCTGTCATTTTTTCTTTATTGACAACAGAATCAAGCAATAATTTCCTAAAGCATTTCCAGCAATTCCTACAAGGATCCATCCACTTCCCCCTCATACAAGAATGAGCGATGTGTCCAAATGATGAATCTCTATTAATTATTGATGTTCCTACTTCACTAACTCCTGAAACTACTTGCAATAATGGCAATCCTGCAGCAGCAAAAAGGGTTCCCCACATTTTATAATGTGGACTTTTTGGGTAATTTCTAAATTTTTCATGGCCGATTCCAAAAGCGGATTCCATTATTGTTCCAAATGCAACGGCATCAAATTTCATATGGTTAGCAAGAAGAATTGCTGGTGCAGAATTTGCTACATCTACAGGAAATCCTACTGGTTTTCGAAGATATTCTAAATTTGTTTCCATTTTAACGACATCATATCCAAATTCAGTTAATTTTTCACAAGCGATGTGGGGTGCCTCTTTGTCGTATAATGAAACTCCTCTTTTCAATCTTAACATTAACCGCAAAAAATTTTTCCAAATACTCCACGATGGTTTTTTAGGAAGTGGCCTGTCTAAGAAAACTGCTGCCGTATTTTCTGGCATTAATGCTAATGCAGCTGTCGAATCTGCTCCTCCACTAAATGCTAACACTGGCCTAGAATCAACAGGTGACGTCCATGGCTGAAGTTCTTCATCAATATTTTCAACAACATATTTTGTAATGATACTATTTGCTTTGGATGAAAATTCTTTGCTTACTGCTTTTGGAAATACTATTCTTTTTCCAATAAATGGGTGAGAAATTAATATTGATACTAGAGCTAAATGATCTGGATGTATTTCATCAAATGAAACTTCATCAGGAATTACAAATATACATTTCTTTCCGTTCAATGAAAATTTCGGACTTGGGTTAATTTTATCCTCTTTTTCTAGTTCAATATGGAAAATAATCTCTGATTGTTCTTCCTTTGAATATTCTACTTTGATTATCACAAAATCTCCTCCATTCATTAATAATTATAATTTCTACTTATTTCTTCCAATGTTCTTCCCATAATTGAGAAACTTGATGCTCAACATCATCCCCCCACTTAAGTTTAGATCTATTGGTTATCTTTGTTGATTCTTCTTCCCAATACCAACTTATTGCCACAGATAATGCCATTAAATTCCCCTCTAGAGTATCTCCTAACAATGAAATAATTTCATTTAAACAATCTTTAGCTTTCTTTTCATTATTCATACGATATAATAAATTAATTCTCTTTTCCCAATTTGATAATGATTTGGGATTATATTTGCAACTCAACACATAATACTTTAATGCCTTTTCATCTAATTTCAAATGATCATATATTGATGCCAAGGCCCTGATTGCCCTGATGTTTTTAGATTGAATTTCTAGCCCTTTTTCCAAATATAATACTGCATTTTTAAACTCTCCTAATTTTTGTAAATTTTCTCCTAATTCGACTAATGCTTCTATATTATATTCATCTATTTCCAATAACTTCTTCCATTGAATTATAGCTTGCTGATACTCCTCTAATCTAACCAAAGTTCTAGATTTAAACAATAATCCAGTTATGTTTTGGTTTTCAATAAATAATAATTTATCACAATAAATTAACACCTCATCTAAATTCTTTAAATTAAAGAAAATTTTGATAATGATGGTAAGTGTATCAATATCTCTGGGAAATTTTTCTATAATCTCTATATAATTTTTTAAAGCCTCTTGTTCATTTCCTAATTTATTATTTGACTTGGCAATTAAACGCATTACCTCAATATCTTTATCTTTCAGTTTCAAATAATTTTTAGCATTAGTAATGCACTTTTCATAATTATTATCATTATAAAATGTTTTAATTACTCTAAAAATTAAGCGTTGGGCGTTGGAATTAGAATTATCGACTTTCAAAATATTTTGTAACACATCAATACAATTTTCATACTCTTTCAAATTGTAATAAATTCTAGAAATCGCTACTAATGTGTCTATATCTTCAGGAAATTTTTTACTGATATCCAAATACCTATCTAAAGATTTGGAATATTCTTCTAATTTCCTATATGATCTAGCAATCAAACGCATAGCATCTATATTGCTTTCATCTATTCTCAAAATTTCTTCTGAAAATTTAATACACTCATAGTTATCTCCATTCGTAAAAAATGATTTTGCTAAGATAAATAATGTATCTAAATCTTCTGGATTCTGTTCTATAAGTTCCAAACTAATTTTTAATGAGGTTTCCAAATTACCTAAATTTTTATGTGATTTTGCCATTAAGCGCATGGCATCAATATTTTCATTGTCTATTTTATATATTTTATTTGCTGCTTTTATACAATTTTCATATTCTTTATTATTGTAATAATATCGCATAATTGAAAATAATGACTCTTGATCTTCTGGATTATTTTGTAAAATTTTTAAATTATTTTTTAATTCATTTTTTTGTATGGCTTTCCTAATATGCTTTTTACTAATTTTTAACAAATCCTCAACTAATTCTATTTTACCAACTAAGTTTGAATCCGATTCTGTGAACAACATATTTCTTTTTTCTAATTCTATCTTTAATACCTCATCTAAATCTTCTTGATTAATAATCAATGCCACATCTAAATCCTCTTGATTAATTACTAATTCAGTACCCAGATTAATGTGATATGAGTATTTTTTAGGTTCGGAAATTGTAGGGGCTTCTAAAACAATATTCTCATTTGTTTCTGTTTTATTACGAAAAATTGCAAAAAGCCAAGGGAAAAAAAGTATTCCAAAATAAATCCCAATACAAATGCCTAAATTTTCAAGTATGTCGAAAAATGCCATCAAATCAACTCTTTTCTGTCATATTTATGTAATGTGATATCGCTTCTTCTGCATTAGAATCTATTACAATACCTCCTTTATCTAAAACAATCCCCCTAGTACAAATATCTCTTGCTAACCCAAGGGAATGTGTAGAAATAATTACTGTTCCTGATCTCTT
>MDSV01192574.1_pt1 | contig 10665 bp, 12 predicted proteins | sample 810851 | NCBI WGS metagenome assembly MDSV01 (sample SAMN05326640, study PRJNA326480) | marine metagenome | isolation source: seawater | place: Atlantic Ocean: North East | collected 2012 | reverse complement strand
TCTTTTTATACCATCAGCAAGAGATTCTCTACAACCATAAATATTGTCAAATTTTGATTTAGTAACTGAGTCATTAACATTTATTGCTGGAATTTTTAAAGTTTTATTATCTTGCATTTCATAAAGCCTCTGAACTCCAGTTGTTGTTTCTTCACTTAATCCTAAAATATTATTAAGCATACCATTATATTTATCATGCATAATTTTTGTTAAATCCCCTCCATCATCTAGAATTAAATTAGGCTGCCATCCTTCTGCTTTGATAGTTTTTTCGATACACCACCAGAAATCTTCTTCTGTTTCATTTTTCCATGCAAAAACTGGTATACCCTTTTTAGCAATAGCAGCAGCGGCATGGTCTTGTGTAGAAAAAATGTTACAGGAGGACCAACGAACTTTTGCTCCTAAGGCTATGAGAGTCTCTATTAAAACAGCTGTTTGTATAGTCATATGCAAACATCCAATTATATTAGCACCATTTAAGGGTTTTTCTTGTATGTATTCCTCCCTTAGAGCCATTAAGCCAGGCATTTCTTTTTCAGCGATTGATATTTCTTTATTACCCCACTCTGCTAAATTTATATCTGCTACTTTATAATCCAAATTACTCATTTTTCCTCACTAAGTTAAGTTTTATGCATTCATCAAAATTGCCAATACATCTTCTGCTCTTTTAATTCCTGTTATTTTTTTTTTAATGTTATTGCGATTTAATATGCTAGAAATTTTTGAGAGCAATTGTAATTTATTAGAAGTATTAATATTATTTGGTGTTAGGACTGTAAAAATAATATCTGTTTTCATACTTAATTCTTTTTTTAAATAAATAGGCTGTGTAAGTCTTAATAATGTTAAAAAGTTATTAGTTATTTTTTCAAAAGTTTGATTAATCAAAAGTATTCCATTTTCAATGAAAATCAAATCTTTTTGTGATACTTTTAGTAATTTAGAATAGCAATCTTTAAAAGCAACCCCATATTCTTTTTCTGAAATTTCTGCTATTTTTTTTAAAAGTTCTTTAGTTATTTTTTCAGAAGTATCTTCAAAAGACTTTTTGCTTATTAGCAATTTTAGTTCTGTATTTTTATTATCAAAATTTATTTCTAAAAAACTTTTTACCAACTAAGATCTCCGTGTTAAATTATATTTTAAATTTTTTTCCTAAATACACTTGTTTAACGCTACTATCATTTATGATTTCTTTAGGGGCTCCATATTTTAAAATTTTACCATCGTGTATTATAAATGCAGCATCTACAACTTTTAATGTGTCTCTAACGTTATGGTCTGTAATTAATATGCCTACTTTTTTTTCCTTAATTTGTAAAACTAATTCATTTATTTCTGATACAGCTATGGGATCAATCCCTGCTAGTGGCTCGTCTAATAAAAGAAAAGAAGGCTGCGACGCAAGTGCCCTTGCTATTTCTACTCTTCTTCTCTCTCCTCCTGAAAGAGTAATCGCAGGAACTCTTCTCAAATGACTTACAGAAAACTCAATGAGTGTTTCTTCTAAAATTGTTTTTATTTTCTCTTTATCCTTTTCAACCGTTTCTAAAACTGAAATGATATTTTGTTCTACTGTCATACCTCTAAATATTGAGGTCTCTTGAGGTAAATAACCTAAGCCCATTTTAGCTCTTAAATGTACAGGATAGTTTGTAATATCAACTCCATTAAATTTAATTTTTCCATAATCAGGGTTTATTAAACCCATTATAGAATAAAAACATGTAGTTTTTCCAGCTCCATTAGGACCTAATAATCCAACAATTTCTCCCTTTTTTACATGTAAATTAATTCCTCTCAGAATTGGTCTATTTTTGTATCTTTTTCCAAGATTAAAAACCTCGAGGCCCTTATTTTCAAAAATTACTGTGGGTTTCTTATTATATTTTTTTGACATTATTCTATGTTTTCTGTTTTATATTTTGCTCTTACTTTTTTATTTTTTTTACTAATTAATTTGCTAGAACTTGTAATAAGGTCAATAGTTAATTCATCTCCTAACATAATACTATCTTCTCTTTGCAAAGCAACATTGCCTTTAATAAATATTTTGTCACTTTCAACAGCATAAGTAGCATTATCTCCAGTTGCAATTTGACCTTCTCTAATAAACTTTACATTTCCAGAAGCATCAAGTTCTTTTATTGATTCAACTGCTTTGTCTTTATAAAAAAAAACTACTATTTTATCAGCATACAATATTGTTTCTCCTTGTTTAGCTTGTGCCTCTCCAGTTGCGATAGCCATATTAGCTTCCTTATTCCATTCCATAGAAGTAGCTGTAATTTCTATTTCTTTATTATTACTAAATAAGTTTAAAATAAACAAAAAATAGATTGTGATAATCTTAAATATAATATTAACCATCATTATTTTACTCAACAATCATTACAGCTTTGCCATAAAATTTGTAAATGTCCTCTAAGGAGTTAAATGAAAATTTATTAGATTTAATATTACCCCATTTCCCAAACATTACAATCCCTTCTTCACTTTTTGCCATTCCAGTATCAAAGTTGTATTCCATGCTAGGAGAATAAAAGCTACTACCATCGTCATAAAAACCCTGTATTTTATAGCTTGTGCGTAAAGTCTTTTTACTTATTTCATAAATTGCTTGTTCTGTATCTAAAAATAACCAATTTTTATTTTTTAGAGAAATATCAGCTTTAACTTTATATAAGATAATTTCATCAATGCTTTTTGTTTTTTTTACAGCAGAATCTGCAGTGAGTTGATAAGGAATTCCTGTTTTATTATAACCCATTAGTTTAAGATTATTTATTTTAATAAAACCTTTATTATTTTCATATTTCCCTTCAAATACTTGGTCATTTAGAGTAAATGTGCTTTTCTTAGAATTTGAAAAGAAAATCATTATTAAAATTACGGTTATTAATAAAACCAAAGTTATTAATTTTGTTAACTTATAACCTGAAGAGGTTTCTATTTGTAATAATCTTGGGTTATAGTTTTTCAATAATTTGCTCAGTTTATGGTAAGACAATCATGTAAATGTATTATACCTATAGGTTTTTTGGATGATGCGTTATTTAAAACAAATAACACTGTAATTTTTTCTTTATTAAAGATTTCCAAAGCATCTCTTAAATGTCTATTTTGTAAAATAGTTTTAGGTTTTTTTGTCATAACTTCCTCAGCCTTTTTTTGTAATATTTGATTTTTCATATTTCTTCTCAAGTCTCCATCAGTTATGATGCCTACCAAGTTTTTATTTTTATTTATAATTCCCACGCATCCGAAACCTTTTTGAGACATTTTCAATATTATATCTTTCATATTTGTTGTATTATTTGATAAGGGAATTTTGGAAGATTTATGCATTCTTTCTTTTATCTTTATAAACTTAGCACCAATATTTCCACCTGGGTGTAATTTTCCAAAATCATTGATTGAAAATTTTTTCTTTTTTGAAATTGATAATGATATAGCATCACCTAACGCTGTCATCATAGTAGTGGAAATAGTAGGAGCTAATTTATTTTCTCCTGCTTCTTCAAGATTTGGTAGCAATATATTACAAGATGAATTTTTTGCTAATTTACAATCTTTATTACAAGTTATAAAAATTATCGGTACTTTTTTAAATTTAGCATAATTGCTGAGATCAAAAAGCTCTTTTGATTTTCCAGATTTAGATAATATTATTAAGCAGTCTTTTTTTTGTATTAACCCTAGATCTCCATGACTTGCCTCTGTAGGATGAATGAAAATTGCAGGGGTTCCTGTTGATGTCATAGTAGAAGCTATTTTTTTTGCAATAAAACCTGATTTACCAACTCCACTAATAATCATATTACCTTTTATATTTGATAAAATTTTTACTGCTTCAGTAAATTTAAAATCAAGACTTGAAGATAATTTTTTTAAAGCAATTGACTCTTCATTAATTATATTTTTGGCGTATTTTAAAATCATTATTACGTGTGGGAAAATATATCACTATTATGCCATCCTAAAAGATCTAGGGTTACTCTAGTAGGAATAAATTTAAATAATGAATTGGCTAATTGCGTCCTATTTTCTCTTTCGAGAATATTATCCAATTTTTCTTTAATTTCATGTAAATATAGAACATCATTAGCGGCATAATTAATTTGATTTTTTGATAATTCACTTTTTCCCCAATCACTGCTTTGTTGTTGTTTAGATATTTCTATATTTAAAAGTTCTTTACATAATTCTTTTAATCCATGACGATCAGTATAAGTTCTAGCTAATTTTGATGCAATTTTAGTACAATAAATAGACTTACATAAAACACCTAAGTACTTTTTAAGCATAGCTACATCAAATCTTGCATAGTGAAATATCTTAATAATATTATTATTTTTAAGAATTTTCTTTAGGTTATTAGCACTATATCCAAAATCACCACCTACCTGAACTAAATGAGCATTTTTATCACCAAAACTTATTTGAACTAAACAGAGTTTGTCACGACTGAAGTTCAAGCCCATAGTTTCAGTATCTACTGCTACAGCAGATGGTAATTCTAAGTCATTTGGTAAATCGCCTTTATGTAAGTAATTCATTTTATTATTAGGATAAAATTAATTCTAAAAATTTATCTTAGTATGTTAATATATTTTTTTCAAATTTAAAAAAGTTTTATTTATTATGAGAGAACATAAACTTATTAGCATTATAGGAGGCAATGGTTTTGTAGGAAAATATATAGTAAATATTTTACTAGGTAAGGGTTATTATGTTAACATTATTTCTAGAACTGCTGCTCTATCAAGTAAAGATTTTACTATTTATAAACCTGGTCAATATAAGCTTATAAACTGTGATATAAAAAACTTTAACAAATTAGAATCAGAATTAGCAGGATCAGACTATGTAATTAATTTAGTAGGTTTACTTTTCAATAAAAAAAATAACAGTTTTATAGATGTTCATAAATTAGCGGTAAAAAATATAGTATCAGTTTGTAATAAGTTAAAGGTTAAAAAACTTATACATTTTTCTGCTATAGGTGCTGATAAAAACTCAAAATCCGAATATGCTAGAACAAAGTTTTATGGTGAGGAAGAAGTAAAAAAGTTTCATAATTATTGTATTTTAAGGCCCTCAATTATTTATGGTGATGAGGATAACTTTATAAACTTCTTTGCTCAAACTTCTAAAGTATCACCTTTTTTACCTCTAATTGGTGGAGGAGAGAATCTTTTTCAGCCAATATGGGTTCAAGATGTAGCTAACATTACAGTAAGTATTTTAGAAAATAATACTAAACGAAAAATTTTAGAAATAGGCGGAGAAGAAGTATTTACTTTTAAAAAAATTCTAGAGATAATGTTAGAAGAACTTCAATTAAAAAGAAAGTTAGTAACAGTTCCATACGGAATTTCAAAAAAACTAGCTTTTTTTTTAGAAATTTTTCCTACTCCTGCTCTTACTATGGACCAAGTAGAAATGCTTAAAAGTGACAATATTATATCAAAAAAGTACAATTACAAAAAAGCCTTAAAATATCTACCAATGCCATTTAGAAAAATGATTAAAAAACAAATTAGTTTTATGAAAAAAAATGGAGGTCATCTAGATTAGGTTTATTAGCATTATTATTGAAATACCAAAAATGATTCTATAAATAACAAAAATTCTAAATGAAAAGTGTTTAGCCCATTTAAGCAAAACTTTTATAGATAAAAATGCGAAGATAAACGTTATTAAAGTTATATACAAAAAATATAAATTTATTTCTTCACTTGAAATAAAAATACCATATAGACCGTAACAGGATGCTAATGTAATCACTGGTATACTTGTTAACAAAGCTAATTCAATCGAAAAAGCCCTTGAATAACCCACAAATCTTGAAGCTGTTATTATAGTTCCAGATCTACTCATACCGGGAAGCAAAGAAAGAATTTGAAAAAAACCTATAAAAAAAGCTTTTTTTATTGTAAGAATATCTTTAGTTTGATTATTAATTTTTCTTCTATCTGAATAATCTAATAACAAAGCACCAAAAATTGAAGTTAAAGCTATAGCAGAAATACTAAATGTATAATACTTTTTTAAAAACATAACTATAAATAGGCCAACAAATATTACAGGAAGTACACAAATTAATATTGGGATAACATTTTTATCAAGCTCATTTTTAAAGAAAAGTTTTTTAATAATTAAATATATAGTTTTTTTTTCATATAATAAAACAGCCAAAAGAGTCCCCATATGTGCAGCGAGTGCATAAATTAAGCCGTCTACTTTCCATTCAAAAAAAAATTCAATAACATAAAGATGGGCCGAGCTTGAAACAGGAATAAACTCTGTAATTCCTTGAATAATAGAATAAGCTAAAATTTCAAAATTTTGCATTAATTAAGCATAATTAATATTATATTGAGAATAAATCTTTTTTTATTAGATTAAAGTATATGTATAAATTATATTATATGCCATTAAACTTTTATTGCAGAGCAGCAAGAATTATTCTTATAGAAAAAAATATAAAATTTGAGATAGTCAATGAACCTTTCTGGAAAAGGAGAGTTGAATTCTTAAAAATTAATCCAGCAGGAGATTTACCAGTAGTAATAGATAATGAAGGCACAAACATAATTGGCTATGAATGTTTAGTAGAATATCTAGATGAAAAAAAGATAGGAAAAATTTTATTAGGCAATAATACAAAAGAAAGACTGGAAGTTAGAAGAATCTGTATGTGGGTTGGAAGAAAATTACAAAAAGAGGTAATGGAAAATATATTAGATGAAAGGGTCTTTAATAGTTTAAAAGAAAATTGCCAGCCTTCTACTATAGTATTAAACGCAGGTAGAAAAAACTTAAAAAATCATATGACATATTTTGAGTGGATATTAGATCGAAGAAGTTTTTTAGCAGGGGATTTTTTTACAGTAGCTGATATTGCGCTAGCATCAGCTATATCATCTTTAGACTACTTAAGCGAAATTAATTGGAGAAATTACCAGAAGGTAAAAACTTGGTATTCAGCAATAAAAAGCAGACCTTCATTTAGAGAAATTTTAGAAGAGAGTATTTATAATATTTCTCCTGCACCCCATTATAAAGATCTGGATTTCTGAATTGACAGATATTTTTTTTAATAAGATAGAAAAATATTCTAAAAGCCTGGGCTTTCAAGATATCAATGTAACAGATTTTAATGATTTTAGTATTTATTCAAAAAATTTAAAAGAATTCATAAAAAATAAATTTTATGGAGAAATGAACTGGCTGGAAGAAAAGTCAGTGCTGAGAGAAAACCCTAAGAATATCTGGGGAGAAGCAAAAAGTGCGTTAGTATTTGGCTTAAATTATGGGCCTAGTAAAAATCCTTTATCGGAAATTAAAAAAAAAAATACTGGTTATATTTCTATTTATGCAAGAAGAAAAGATTACCACAAAGTTGTTAAGGCTAAGCTTAAAAACATTGCTAGATTTATTAGTGTTAACTCAGAAGTTAAAGTTAAAGTCTTCGTAGATACCGCTCCAATTATGGAGAAACCTCTGGCTGAACTAGCAAATATAGGGTGGATAGGAAAACATACTAACTTGGTCTCTAAAAAATATGGATCATGGCTATTTCTTGGCATTATTTTAACTAATTATAATTTTAATAATAGTGGTATTAAGAAAAAAAATAATTGCGGTACTTGTAAGGCATGCAATGAAATATGTCCAACAAATGCTTTCATTTCGCCTTATAAGTTAGATGCAAGAAAATGTATTTCTTATTTAACAATAGAACATAAAACGCATATTGAAAAAAAATATAGAAATTTAATAGGAAACAGAATTTTTGGTTGTGATGACTGTCTTGCTGTTTGTCCTTGGAATAAGTTTGCCAAAACTTACACTGATATAAAACTAGATATAAATAGTAATTTAGTTTTGCAACCCCTTAAAAATTTAGTTACTTTAGATGAGAAAAGTTTTAGAAAGAAGTTTGCTGGTACCCCAATTAGAAGGCTAGGGCATGATAGATTTTTAAGAAATATTTTAATTGCAGTAGGAAACTCGGGAGACAAATCTTTAATAGATTTTACAGTAAGTAAATTAGAACATAATAGCACATTAGTAAGAGCAATGGCAGTATGGGCTTTATATAAGCTAAGTAAAAGTAGATTTAGTGAAGAAAAAAAATTGAGACTTAAAAAAGAAAAAAATATTAGAGTTAGAGAAGAGTGGAAAGGAGAACACTCAAATGATTGTTAGCAGTTTAGGATATGGATATATAGCTACTTTTTTACTAAAAGAAATTGCTTCTAATGGTGTAAGATGCATAGGGATAACTAGTAATCAAAAGCACCTTAAAAAGAAAAATATAGAAAATGTTACTATTGTGCCAAGAGAAATGACAATTGCTTCTATAAAAATATCTACTCACTTAGTAGTTACTGCTCCTCCAAAAAATTCTAATTGTCCTATTTTGAAAAATTACGAAAAAGAAATTAAAGATTCAAACATTAGGTCAATAGTTTATGTATCTTCTACTGGAGTATATGGAGATCATAAAGGAAATTGGGTTGATGAAACCTCAACTATTAAAGGTAAAAATGAATTAGCAAATAGAAATAGAATAAAAGCTGAAAATTCTTGGAGTATATTTTGCAAAAAAAATCATATTATTCTAAATATAGTAAGATTAGGAGGTATTTATGGTCCTTGTAGGCCTGATTTAAGTAAAAACATGTATAAAGATATAATAGTAAAAAAAGGCCATTTCTTTTCTAGAATACATGTATTTGATATTTCAAGATTAATAGTAAAAATAATCTTTAATGCAAATAAAAATAATTTGTGGAATTTAGTAGATGAACTACCAACTACAAGAAAAAATTTTATAGAACAAATTATAAAACTTAAGAATATTAAAAAATATAATTTTAGAAATTATGAAGATCTAAAAAAAAGCATATCGTCGTCAAAGAAAAAATTCTGGAAAGCAAATAAAAAAGTAAGTAGCAAAAAAGTTAAAAGAAACTTCCGTTATACTTTTCTATTTCCTTCATATTTAGCTGGCCTTAAACATACTATTAAGAATTGTTAATAAATTTAAGTATAGCAATTTTGAGATTTTTTAAATCATACTTAGATGACATTTTATGAGAACTGTTTCTAGATATCATTAAAGAAGTTTCAGGATGTGTTAGTTTTTCCAAAAATTTAATTTGTGAATCTAAATCTACTGAAGAGTCTTTTAATCCATAGAGTAAAATGGATTTTGTTTTAATTTTTATTCTTTTGTTTATCAAAAAATATTTTTTTGAATTATCTATAAATTTTTTCTTAAAAACATAAGGGTGTTTTGAATATTTTGAATGGACCTTAATTTCTTTATTATTTAAGTATTTTTTATACTCTGAGGAATGTAGGTTTTTAATTAGTCTAGAGGTGAAGTCAACAGCCGAGGCTATTCCAATAATTCCTAGCAATTTTCTCTTAACTATTAAAGATAAATAAAATGCAATCCATGCACCCATTGATGAACCTACCAAAATAAGAGGATAATTAGTTTTTTTTTCTATTAAAACTTTACTTTCATTTACCCAATCTGAAAGATAAAAATTTTGAATATCTCCAGATGAGTCTCCGTGTCCGGAGTAATCAAATCTTAGATATTCAAAGCCATGTTCTTTTCTAAGTTTTTCAATAAACTCAGCTTTTGTTCCATTCTTATCTGATCTGTAACCACATAAAAAAACAACAGTCTTCATTGCCCCGTTTTTGGTTTTATTTTTAAGAATGTAGCTAATTTTATTTTTTTTTATTAAAATATTATTTTTAATCATCATTTGTTATGAGCTATATTAATAAAATTAATACTAAACAAATATCCCTTTTGCAAGTATTGCCGCATTTAAATTCAGGTGGTTTGGTTTCAGGCGCCATTGAAATATCTAACTTCTTAAAACAAACAGGGGGCAATAGTATTATTGTCTCATCAGGTGGTTATCGAGAAAATGAAGCCTTAAGGAATAATGCTATATTAATTAATTTACCTTTAGAAACAAAAAATCCTTTTTTTATCTATAAAAATAAAGCTAAAATAATAGAAATTATAAGAAAATATAACATAAATATTGTGCATGCAAGATCAAGAGCTCCTGCATGGTCTTCATATTGGGCAGCAAAATTTACTAACACACCCTTTATTACTACATTTCATGGTACATATGGGACTGAAAATATAATTAAAAAAAAGTATAATAGTATTATGCTTAAAGGTGATTATGTTATAGCTATATCAAAGTTTATTAAATCACATATTGAGAAAGAGTATAATAAATCTGCCAATGTTTTTGTAGTTCCAAGAGGAATAGATGAAAAAATTTTTTCTCCGAAAAAAGTGAGTTCAGAAAGAATGATTTCTGCAGCAAAAAAAATTAAAACAGATGATTTTCGAAAAACAATTCTAATGCCTGCAAGGTTGACAGCTTGGAAAGGACATGAAATTGCAATTAGATCTTTAGCATTAATAAAAGATCATAATTTAAAATTAGTAATCATTGGTGACCTTCAAAAAAGATTTAAATATAAAAAACGCCTAGAGAATTTAATTATTAAATTAGGATTGAATGATAAAGTTTTATTTTTACAGCAGACAAGAGATTTACCTGCATTTATGATGTTATCCGACTTAGTTATTTCTTGCTC
>MDSV01162945.1_pt1 | contig 10665 bp, 7 predicted proteins | sample 810851 | NCBI WGS metagenome assembly MDSV01 (sample SAMN05326640, study PRJNA326480) | marine metagenome | isolation source: seawater | place: Atlantic Ocean: North East | collected 2012 | reverse complement strand
AGCTTCAGCCAAGACTTTAGTGGCACAGTGGAACAATAATTTACAAATTAAAACCCAGAAAACAACATTGGACTATGGCAACTTTGGCCCTCCAAAATTGTTTTATATCAAGGATAAAATATACATAACAATCAACGATATTCAATCCAATAAAGTTTGGTTTTATAACAGTTCGGGAGAATTGCTACCCGATTTTCCAATCTATGGAACCTCCACAGTTGATTTGGCAAACGCCGACGCTGATGCTGCTTTGGAGTTTGTTTGTCAAAGCAGCCCTCTAAGTTTAATTATGTACCAACTTTATTGATTTTTTTGAGCTTCAAAAAGATTAAAGAAATGTTTTAATAACTTCTGTTTTACCTCATTCTCATCCACATAGTCTCGTTTTAATTCTGCTCTTAGGGAGCTCACTGACTTGCCGCGTATACCGCAGGGGATTATATTGTCAAAGTATCCCAAATCTGTATTGACATTGAGTGCAAATCCGTGCATGGTTACCCAACGACTGGCACGCACACCCAAAGCACATATTTTGCGAGCAAAAGGGGTACCAACATCCAACCAAACACCTGTTTCACCCAGGCTTCTACTAGCTTCTAATCCATATTCCATGAGTGTAAGAATGATGGTCTCCTCTAGCAAGCGCAAATATTTATGAATATCAGTAAAGAAATTTTCAAGATCCAGAATTGGATAGCCAACAATTTGACCAGGCCCGTGGTAAGTAATATCGCCACCACGATTAATTTTATAAAAATCTACCCCTTTGGCTTTTAGCTGTTTTTGGGTTAAAAGTAAATTGGAAATATCACCGCTCTTGCCCAAGGTATAGACATGTGGATGGCTGACAAACAAAAAGTGATTGGGGGTATGCAATAAGGTTTCTTCGCGGCGGTTTTTTAGTTTTAAATCTAGCGTATTTTGAAATAATTGTTTTTGATAATTCCAAGACTCGTTATAGTCTTTTAAGCCTAGGTCTTGAACCTTAATTAATTTATTCATACTGTAAAGATAGGTCATTATCGGTTGGGATTGTTAAGAATAACCAAGGCGGTAATCAATCATGAAACCCAACCACAAAAAGTCAAAATAAAAATAATTACAAAAGAACCATAGCCTTTGTCAAATACGGCTAAGGGTGGAAATAAAATAGACAATAAAACTCGCCATACAGTCAAAATTCTAAATATATTTATTGATTACTTTACCCTACAAAAATAGGGCAAAATCCTAAGAAGCTGCTGAATTTTAAATTCCCTTATTGAAATCCAATCCAGAGTCGTTATCTTTGTTTTAAATTAAGATTTAACATCCATGACTCAGCTCTCCGAACAAGAAATAGTCCGCCGCGAAAAACTAGAAAAACTTCGCGCGGTTGGGATCAATCCCTATCCCGCTGATTTATATCCTGTAACCCACAGCAGTAAGGTTATTAAATCTAATTTTAAGGCCGGTGAAAAGGTAGTGATTGCAGGACGTTTGATGCGAAAAAAAATTCAAGGGAAAGCCGCTTTTGCAGAACTACAAGACAGCGATGGTCGCATTCAAGTTTATTTTAATCGTGATGCAATTTGTCCATCTGAAGACAAGTCTGCCTATAATGAACTTTTCAAAAAGCTTTTGGATTTGGGTGATTTCATTGGTATTGAAGGAGAACTGTTTAACACCCAAGTTGGTGAAAAAACAGTACTGGTTAAAAATTTTAAACTTTTGAGTAAAGCCCTCAAACCACTACCACTGCCAAAAACAGACGCTGAGGGAAACAGTTATGATAAATTTATAGATCCCGAGACCCGTTACCGTCAACGCTATGCAGATTTGGCGGTTAACCCCCATGTAAAGCAGGTCTTTATAAAGCGTACAAAATTGTTCAACGCCATGCGAGATTTTTTTAACAAGGCTGGATATTTTGAGGTCGAAACTCCTGTCCTTCAGCCAATCCCTGGCGGTGCCGCAGCCCGACCCTTTGTAACACATCACAACAGCCTAGACATTCCTTTGTACATGCGTATTGCCAACGAATTGTATTTAAAGCGACTGATTGTTGGAGGGTTCGAAGGGGTTTATGAATTTTCAAAAAATTTCAGGAATGAAGGGATGGATCGCACCCACAATCCAGAGTTTACAGCCATGGAAATTTATGTTGCCTACAAAGATTATAATTGGATGATGGGATTTTGTGAACAACTGCTGGAGTTTTGTGCCTTGGCAGTCAATGGAACTACCAAAGCTAATTTCGGATGCCATGAAGTTGACTTTAAAGCGCCCTATGCCAGAGTTTCAATGACAGAGGCCATTAAAAAATTTACAGGATTTGATATTACGGGCAAATCGGAAGAAGCACTTAGAACCGCTGCCATTGGCATGGGAATCGAGGTCGATGACAGTATGGGAAAAGGTAAGCTAATTGATGAAATCTTCAGTGAAAAATGCGAAGCAAACTACGTTCAGCCAACCTATATTACCGATTATCCAAAAGAAATGAGTCCACTGTGTAAGGAGCATCGTAAAAATCCCGATTTGTCCGAGCGCTTTGAACTTATGGTTTGTGGAAAAGAAATTGCCAACGCTTATTCCGAATTAAATGACCCTATTGACCAACGAAACCGCTTTGAAGCCCAATTGAAATTGGCGAATCGCGGAGATGATGAAGCTATACAATTTATAGATGAAGATTTTCTAAGAGCATTAGAATATGGAATGCCTCCAACATCTGGAATGGGGATTGGTATGGACCGATTGGTAATGTTTTTAACAGACAATGCCTCCATACAAGAAGTGTTGTTTTTCCCTCAAATGAAGCCAGAAAAAAAAGTATTGAATTTGACTGAAAATGAAAAAGTCATTTATGACTTCCTAAAAAAGCAAAAGACCATGGAACTTTCTGATTTAAAAGCCAAAGCTGGTTTGAGTAATAAAGGCTGGGACAAAGCGGTAAAGAGCTTAATAAAATATGACTTAGTAAAAGTCACAAAAACTGAAAATCAACTCCTAATTGAATATGTATAGCGTTGACAATAAAGGGTTTTTTTAGCTTTTATTAAAGTCTTAAATTTTTCGCAAACTTATTGTGAATCCATAAGATTCCCAATCCGAAAATAATTGAGGCAAGGATAAGGATATTGTTAAGCACCCCGTCAACTGTAAAAGACATTCTAATCAAAATAGTCGAAATTATAAACCCAGAATTTCGAATCACTTTGTGGAACTGATCTGTGTAAAAAAATGATACCAGCAATAGTAAAACGTCTACAATAATCAAAACTGCAAAAAATTCATCAAAAAACAAACTGTTTACATCTTTTAAAACCGCAGAAATATTAGAGGGCATAGCCGTAGTAATCCAACCGCCAAAGGTAAACAATCCTATAGCGATGAAAACGGGTATGAGTCCCGCAGCCATAAACTTTTTAATTTTTACAAACTGTTGTATTTGAAGATTTTCCAAAGTCATTTTAGCATTTATGCTGTCTAATGATTCCCTCAAATAAGAAAAGAGATAAATCATAAAAAACAACAGCAGTGCCGTCACAATATCATAGGTGAAATCAAGATCGTTTTTGATAACAAACCAATCTGAGGAAAGTTCTAAGTTTGACAAATCTTTAAAAATTCTACGAATTACAATAAGGGTAATGATTTCGTATTGCTTGGTAATATATGTTGTTATGGACCTGGGTAAATAAAAAATCAATAAATATACTTCATACACCAATATAAATGAAAAAGGAGTGTATATCGCTGCAATGGGGTTGTCAAAAAAATTGGATTCTTGAAATAGATCTAAAAGATTGTAACGCTTTAAATAAATAAGAGATAGATGTACCAAGAAACTGACCATGGCAATGATCAGTATTGTTTTTTCTATTTTTAACTTTACCTTTTCTGAAAGTAAAAAATCATAGAGTCTGTCAAATGCCAATATTTTGTTCATGTTTGCTTGTGATTGTGCAAGTTAAATAATATTGAATTTTTAAAGTTACAAAAAAAAGTTTAGGATAAAGTTAAAGTATGTTAAGGTCAATTTTTGTTTATTTGCCACATCCAATATTATTCAAAAGGCATCCACAGACGCTTTTGAAGTAAGATTTATATTTTGATTGAAACACTTGGCTATTTTTTTGCAATGCTCATCGGGATTATTATAGGACTCATCGGCAGTGGAGGATCAATTCTAGCCGTTCCGATTTTTATATATTTATTTGGGATTGACGAAAAATTAGCAACAGGATATTCCTTATTTGTAGTAGGTTTTAGTGCTTTAATTGGAGGCTTAAAACAATACACAAAAGGCAGTATAGATTTTAAAGTAGCCCTTATTTTTGGCCTTCCAGCTATCTTGAGCGTGACTGCTGTTCGGTCCTTTATAATTCCCAAACTTCCCGATGAATTGCTATCCATTGGGACTTTTGTCATCAGTAGACGGATGGGAATTTTAGGGCTTTTCGCATTGGTTATGCTGCCCGCCGCTTATGGGATGTTAAAAAATCCCATAACGGGTACAGAGCCTCAGAAACCAAACAAAGTCAACTATAATCCGTTGTTGATTTTAATTGAAGGGCTTTTTATTGGCAGTATCACGGGGCTCGTAGGCGCAGGAGGGGGCTTTATAATTATTCCTGCTTTGGTGCTTTGGGCGAAAATTGAAATCAAAACTGCCATCGGAACCTCACTGGTAATTGTAACTTTAAAATCTCTGATTGGTTTTTTTCTTGGTGATGCGTTTCAAATGAATGTAGATTGGATGTTTCTTTTGCCTTTTACTTGCTTTGCGCTGATTGGTGTTTTTTTAGGCAGTTACTTCAACAGCAATTTAAAGGGACCTATACTGCGGCTTGGGTTTGGCTATTTTATTTTATTGATGTCAACTTTTATTTTTTGTATGGAATTTTTCTCGGTTAATAACTAGGAGTGAAATATATTTTCTTTTCTGTATGATATAACTAATTAATTATTTCGCTTTTTCTTTTAGCTAATATTTCTTTTATTTCTTTGGCTTTTTCTTCTGTAATACCATAATTTTTCATTACAAGCATCGCTATAATAGTTCCTCCCATTGGGAAAAAACAAAAGAAAGCGTGCAGTCCATCAACAGCAGATTGTTGATCAAGCGTCGCCAAATCAGGATTAAATCCTACTGTAGTAATAATGATTCCACTAAGGGCGCCAGCAATTCCAAAGCCCACTTTTACCATCCACCAATAAATGGCGCCAAAAATTCCTTCTCTTCGTTTTCCTGTATTTATTTCGTCTATGTCAATCACATCTGCGGTCATGGACATCATGATGGTAAACAAACTGCCAATTCCAAATGAAAAGAAAGGCAATGCAATGATATACATCCAAGGTTTCCCTGGAATAAATAAAAAGTATAACATTGTATAACCTATCAATGAAATAAATTGAGATAACATAAAAGCTCTCTTCTTACCATATACTTTTGACATCCAAGCCACTGTGGGGATAACAATAAAGGTAGTCCCCAAGGCACCTAAACATCCAAACATGGAAACCCATATGCCACTGGCACCAGCATCTCCATTGAACAATTTATATACAATCACAAAAAAGGTCAATGCAGCAACGGTATTAAAAGCATTGAATATTAAGAACGTTGCGCCACATAACTTTCTAAATTCCTTGATTTTAAAAGCTTCAATAAAACTTTGGTATATTTTTATCAAGCTATTTCCAATATTTGGCAAATTTAAGGGTTCATAGTCTTGATTAATAGTTGATTTACTCTCAATAAAAATAGCTGGGGTTATGGCACAAACAGCACAGGGTATAGCAACCCAAATGGCTAATTCGCGAACGGCAACATCAGCAGATGGAAACCAGCTTTGATCATACATAATAATCCAAAACAAGGGAGCAATAACCCATGCCCATTGACCAATCCATTGAGAGATAGCCATGATGTTGGTTCTCTCGTGAAAATCATTACTCATTTCATAGCCCATAGCTACATACGGAACACTAAACGTAGTAAGGCCCAAATAAAATACAAGCGACCATATGAAGAAATACCAAAAGTTGTATTCTACTCCGTCAGCTTTAAAAAGCTGCCACATAAAAATATAGGCAAGTCCCATAAGCAAAGCGCCAATCATAACATATTGCCGACGGCGACCCCATTTTGATTTTGTATTGTCAGAAATAAAACCCATAATAGGATCTGTGATGGCATCAAAAATTCTTGGGAAAAGGAATACCAAAGACCACATCCAACCAGAAAATCCTAGGTCCTCAACTAAAACAACCATAAAAATACCTAAAATGGCTGGGAACATTTGATTGGCCAACATTCCAAAACCAAAAGCTATTTTTTGTCCCATAGGGACTTTCTTATATACGGGATTAAATTCTTGCATTGTTTATTGGATTAATAAGTAATTAAAATCGTTTGTATGGCTTGCGGGTTGATACTTATAAGTTTATCAACGTTTAGGCCCTTTAATTGAAAGCTCTTGGGAGTTAAGCCTTCATTGAAAACTACCACAGCTGTAGAGCCATCAGGGTTTTGAGCAGCAGTCACCATTAAATCTTTATCATCAAAATCCACGCCTATAACCTCAGCTCCCGGTCTAATAAATTTACTAAAATGAGCCATAATATAGTACAAGGGCGTGTAATATACTGTATCTGATTCAGAATCTACAATCACAGGGGCTACACACCAATTTTTAAACCAATTCGGGCCACCTTGACGGTCCAAAACCATATTCCAGTCGACCCAACCATCAACCCAATTGTTCAGACATCCAATGATATCTCTGGCATAGCGGTTGGCAGGGGCATATTTTGGATGAAGATATTTTTTAGAGTCTTCGCGCCAGTCGTAGCCCCAATCCGTGGCTTCTTTCTTCCAATACCAAGCATCGTCTTGCCACATGGGAATTTGAGAATCAATACAGGCTTCTGTTTGAATCAAATATTTATCAGGAGCTTTGTGGTGAGCATATTGCAATGCTTGTGGAAAATAGTCATATGTGCTTTCATACCAATGAATAGCAGTGCCGTCAAAGTATTTTGAACTGGCATCATCTTTATACATCTCATCTACCCATTCTTTTATGTCAGCTCTGTTTTGATCATAGCCAAGAATTACTAGATCCCCCTTGCCATCAGCTTCCAATTTTGGGCCCAAATGGCGTTGTACAAATTTCGTCATTTCCTCAGGAGTGAAATGCATACTCTCCCAGTTATTACCATTGCCAAGCGGTTCATTCTCTACAGTAAAACCCCAAATATCAATACCCTCTGCTTTATAAGCATCTGCATATTTTGAGAAAAATAAAGCCCAAGTATCGTAATACTCTGTTAGCAACTTCCCACCAACCCAAGAATTATTGTCTTTCATCCAGGGTGCTGCCGTCCAAGGCGATGCAAAGAGTTTAAACCCATCCTTAGAAATTTTCATGGCTTCTTTTATCATGGGAATTAAATCTGGCCGATCCTCATCAATGGAAAAATGCTCTAAATTCTTGTCCGCTGGAACGGGCGTATATGAATAATGGTTTAAGGAAAAGTCGCAAGAGTTCATATGGGTACGGGCTAAAGAGTAAGCCGACCCTTGATCACTAAAGTAAGCATTTAAAACAGACTTCCTATTATCTTGACTTAACAGATTTAAAAGCGATGCCGAAGCTTCTGTGAAAGCACCGCCAAATCCAGAAATCGTTTGAAATTTTTGATCAAAATTTAAATTTATAAGTGCTGTTTTTTCCAATACTTGAACTTTCTTAATTAGGCTTAATTTATGCCCATTTTCAGATGTTTCATAAACTTCGATTGTCGGTTCAACATTCTTACAATTATAAACCATAAACATTGTTGTCAAAAATAAAATTCTCGTTGTTAACCTCTTTAAATTAGTTGTCATTAGGCTCTTCGCTATAAGTTGAAAATTTAATGAATTCATCTTTAATGACATCAAATGTGAGTTTTTTATTTCGGTTGATATCTACTATTCCCCAATACTCTTCATTTGGAGCGCCATCGTAAGGGACACCGCTGCTGTTTGGGGCCCCACCTCCAACGTCCTGACGATCAGGGTTACCAGCTTTCCATAATCCGTCTGTAAAAGAAAAAATAACCAGCCCTGAAGCGATATCTTTACAATCAAAAACGCCTTTGATAATTTTGGCATTGGCGGCTGCTTGAGCAGCCTGATTTTCTCCTTGCCTAAATCCAGCTTTGCTAATTTTCATATAACTGTCGGCACCCGCCTCAGATAGATAAATGGGTTTGCCGCTTAAATTCTTCCATTGTTTAAATACCGATTGAGGCTTGTCCCATCGATAAACATTGAGCCCCCAAATATCTAGATTGGGATTGGAATCCAAAGCTTGAGCATCTGGTAAATCTCCGTGGGCAGTAGACACCGGATGGTTTGGGTCTTCGCTTTGAATTAGGTTGGTAGCCTTGTGCATAGCATCATACCAATTTTGGATATTACCACCAAACCAATCTGGGTGGTAATTGTATTCATTGCCAAGTTCCCATATTAAAATTGCTTTATGAGATTTATATTTTTTAATATAATCTATAAAAGTTCCAGAAGCAATGTCATAAATACCCTTTTGGTTGTAGCCAAAACCAACAATTAACTTCAATTTAGCTGCTGCAATTTTGTCCAAGATATCAAGGTCATCAATGGGCTGGTAAATACGAATGGTATTGATACCTGCTTGATTCATCAATTTCAAGTCTTGATCTAGATTTTTAAAACTGCGTACTGTGTCGCCTTTTGGTACTGGATGGTAGCAAATTCCTTTAATAAAATAGGGCTTATTATTTACTAAAATTGTATTACCAGAGGTGCTTACAATATTGTGAGGATTTGCTAACAGCGCCAGACTTGTCAAGAAAAGCAATGCGACTGATCCAACTGTTTTTAGGGCTAGTGTTTTGATAGCTTTTACTTTTTAGGGTTTTTATTTTATAACGGAAACCGTTAATTTTTTAAGGGTTCCGCTTCTTTTTAATATATTTTGGGTCAGCTGATAATCCAATTGGTTGTTGTCAAATTCTTTTACACTACCATCGTTATATTCTGCACAAATTCCAGTTTTGTTACTTTTTATATAAACTACGGGGACTTGACAAACCGTAAAGGCTAAACTTCCCTTTTGAAGCTCAATGGATTGCTTTTGATTTTGGAGGTTATAAAAATCAAATGTTTGAGTTTCTTCCAGAAACTCTGAAGGATTCAATACAGCTGGATCAAAACCCAGTTTTCCACCTTTAACAGTGAGCCCCAATTCGCCAAATCTACTTAAAATATCCTCTTTTACTTGACCAGTCATGCCAGGTTGCTGAGCACCCTTGCCACCTGGTGTATGCGAGTAAGGATCTGTAGGGAATGCACCATAAAGCAAAGGGGGTTTATGGGCTCCAATCCCTGCATTAATCTCATAATAATGGTCAAACAACGCTCCTATAGTACTGCTATCGGCTTGTTCTTCTATGGCTTTTTGTGTTACCTCTAGAGTGGCCAATAAGAGTTTTGAAACCATATGCCAATAAATCGATCCCAAACCTTCGTAGCCAAAGAAAGTTCCAGAGCGACCTGTAAAAGATTTATGGTCAAAAACAGCCTCAAAAATGTCAAAAATAATTTCAGCCTCTTTTTTGACAAGGTTGTTATAATTATTGGGTAGCTTTTCTAGTTCAGTCTTTAAGCAAGCTAAATTATTGAAATTTCCATTAAAGTGGTACCCTCCCTTTAAATCTTTTAATACAATTTGTTTGTTTTCATCTTTTACCAATTTTTTAAGCAATTCCGAAGATTCAATTTGAGCATTAGAAAGGTTGTTTTTGTCGACAAATCTTGGTAATGTTTTGTTTGGATACAAAACATAACTGTACTGATCAGCTCTAAAAAGCGCACTAGCCTTTAAACTGTCTAAAACTTCTAAAGCGGCTTTCGACGATAAATAGCCAGAGCTCAAAACAGCCACTTGGCCTTCAAGCATTTCTGGTAAATATGAAACTGAAATGGCGTTCTCACCTTCCAAAGTCATCAGGTTATAAGCGTGATAGAGATTGTCAGCTCTTTTGTTGGCCTTAATGGAGTGTTCTAAATACTGAAGGGACAAATTTATAAAGACAAGAATTTGAGAGGTACAAACGGTTTCTTTATTTCCTGAAAAACTATGGGCGTATATATGTTGTCTGTAGTCGCTTGCCGCCATACCCAATCCATCTGTGATGGTTTTTCGGTCACAATCTGAAATAGGCGCTTTTAATAAAGATTGATTGGATTTAAGGGTCTTAACAACTGCATTGAAGAACTTGATAAGTTCAGATGAAATTTCAACCTCAGTTTTGGAAATATTTTTTAGAATTCCTTCAAAAAATTTCAAAAAGCGTCTTAAGTAATATAGAGTCACCATAGAAACACCATTGCCGACCAAAGCATTGTTGGCATCATTCCACTCTGGACGTTGGGTATTCATCCAAATACCTGCTTCGGGAATAAAATTAGATACTTTCGCCAAAACAGTGGCAAGAATTTTTTCTATAAAGTTGACCTTGTGAATAAAGATATGGGCATCTCTAAGAAGTGCACCATCCACCCCAATCTCATCCCGCTTGATTTGAATTTTATACGCAGCTTCATGGTCAAAGTCAATGGTATTCTTGGGATCTTTTAAAATT
>MDSV01130308.1_pt1 | contig 10666 bp, 9 predicted proteins | sample 810851 | NCBI WGS metagenome assembly MDSV01 (sample SAMN05326640, study PRJNA326480) | marine metagenome | isolation source: seawater | place: Atlantic Ocean: North East | collected 2012 | reverse complement strand
GAACCTGCGACCTGCGGATTAACAGTCCGCCGCTCCACCAACTAAGCTATGTCGGCCTAGCCTGCGGCTGGAACATTCCTTCATCAATCAATCGCTAACGAGGGCAGGAGAAATTGTACGATTTGAATTACTCCCATTCGATAGTACCCGGTGGTTTATGTGTGATATCGTAGACTACTCTATTCACCTGACCTTTCAGAGAATTTGTAATTTCTGTGCTAATTGCTGAAAGCACATCATGTGGTATTGGAGAATAGCGTGCCGACATACCATCAAGACTTGTTACCGCGCGAACAACGACCGTTTCGCCATGCACTCTAGCATCACCGTGAACGCCAACAGATCGAACCGGAAGGAGTGCGGCAAAGTATTGCCAGGGAAGGTCGCAGATTCCTTCCTCCGCCGCCTCCCTTAGTCTAGTCTCTACGATGTGGCAGGCTTCACGACAGGCCTCAACACGAGGCCGAGTTAAATCACCGAGAACTCGGACCGCCAATCCTGGACCCGGAAATGGTTGCCTTTCACTTGATTTGATACCGAGTTCTCTAGCGATTTGGCGAACCTCATCCTTGTAGAATTCGCGCAGAGGTTCGACAATTTTCAAATCGACGTCTTCAGGCAATCCTCCTACATTGTGATGACTTTTGATGACATCTCGTTCGCCACCACCTGATTCAATCCAATCTGGTGCAATGGTTCCTTGAACGAGAAATTTTGCACCGCAGTTGCTTTGTTCTTCCTCAAAAACTCGAATGAATTGTTCACCGATAACCTTCCGCTTTTCTTCCGGATCAGTGATTCCTTCGAGATTACTAAAGAAACGAACAGAAGCATCGACGACTTGGAGTTCGATTCCCATTTCTTTGAACATCTCACGAACTTCTTCAGTCTCTCCTTTGCGCATGAATCCTGTATCGACATAGACACAATGGAGTAGGCTACCTACAGCACGGTGGGCTAATACCGCTGCAACCGAGCTGTCGATACCTCCTGAACAGGCAATGATTGCAGTATCGTCAATTTGTGATTCCAGTGCTTCGATCGCCTCATCGACTAGCATCTGGGTGTTCATCAATGACTTCACCCCTGAATAGACTCATCGTCAGAAATCACTTTTGCAGTCATCGCTGATCTATAATCGACATATGCTGCAGCTAGAGATTCGTTGGAAGTAGCAAGAATTTGTACAGCCAAAGCACCTGCATTATCTCCACGGTCTACACCTACGGTTGCAACTGGCATCCCCGGTGGCATTTGAACGATCGATAGAAGAGAATCGAGAGGTACCTTTCCGCCGACTGGAACGCCGATTACCGGCTTAGTGGTCATCGAGGCTATTACTCCAGGAAGTGCTGCTGCGACACCTGCCATTCCAATGAAAACCTGACAACCATCGGCTTCTGCTTTCTCAATTATTCCTTCCAAATATTTGGGTGCTCGATGGGCTGATGCAACTCTAATTTGGTAACTGACATTGAACTTTTCCAGCACCCCTTTGCATTTCTCAGCGATTGGCATGTCTGACTTGGAACCGAGAACAACACATATGTCCATGCAACAGCGCATAACGGCCGGTTAAAATGCCTGCCGAAAGCAACGACTGCAAAATCTACTCATCAGTTGTTGCAAGAAACCTCTCCGGCCAGGCCTCTCCAGCAATCAGCAATGGTGGCGAGGAAAGAAGAGAAGCAAAGCGGAGGTCTGGAACAAATGTGTCGGAAAATGCGTCATGTATTGTACCTACACGATGCATAAGAGTGAATGCCACAAAACTTGAGTCGCCTCTAGTTACTCCAATTAAATTCGCTGTATATTCCGGAAGTGCTCCCTCCCACCGTGCGAGTGTGCCGTTTCTGAAATTAGTTGAAACGCCCATCCAACCATCATTTAGCACTGCTTCGGAGTAGTCTTCTGGATTGATTGGAAGAAGCCACCGAGCAGAGTTCTCACCTGCCACCGAAATAAGGTTCTGAATTGTTCGATATTGGGCGATGGCAAAAAGTAGAAACGAAAGCCAACCTAAGCGACTATCGATCATAATATGTAGTAGGAAAAATATTGCAGCGGGAAGCATTAGTAAGATGTCAAAGGGATAGAATTTTTTCAATAACCCTTCAACGGGAATCGGTAAACCATCTTGTAATTTCCGAAAACCAAGTAACAATAGAAACCAGCTAGCAGAGAATAATGATATTGCCACCAATTGGTCATCTGGAGTGCGCCCCGGAAATGCCAAAGGTATAGCGGAAGCGATGAAAAAAAATGGAGCCCATGCTGATGTGTAGAGTATTCTCGGCCCTAATGGCTGTAACCTTTGTCTCATCCAACCTCTATCAACTTCGGAGGTAGAGGCTAGGTCCCAGTTTTCGGAAGGATTTTCTTCTCCAATTAGATGCTCAGGAGTTGATTCGCTAGCAGGATACCATAGGGATTGACCCCTCATCCATTCCGAGTCGCGAGCCCCCTTCACGACACACGCGTTAGGTTGCTCATATTTGGTTCGCGCAGATTGAATTCTGTGTTAGATATCAATCGTCGAATTCCTTACGCAATACTAGACTTCTAGCCGCAAGCACTTCATCCACGCGCCTAACATCTGTATTATGTGGTGCTGATTGAACTACTTCTGGATCTTCGCTCAGAATTGTCAAGAAGTCATCAGCGAATTTATCTAAAACTTCCCGGCTTTCGGTTTCAGTTGGTTCTATCATCAAACATTCTGGAACAATCATCGGGAAGTAAAGAGTTGGTGACATATAGCCATAGTCGAGTAGGCGTTTTGCAATATCTTTTCCTGTAACTCCAGTGGTTTCCTTCAGAGGCATCATGCTCAATGTAAATTCATGCTTGACAAAATCAGCAGGTGCACCATCAACGGGCATTGAGTGAATGGAGTTCAACTGTTCTTGGGTTGGATTCATGATTTGATGTCTGAGATAATTCGCATTCAGAACAGCGTGCTCGCTCATCAATTCCAGTTCTCTACCATATCGACGATAGTATGCCCATGCTCGAACCACGGCCCCAGCATTTCCATGCCACTGCTGTACCTTACCAATAGAATCGATGGGGGTTCGCCAAAAGTAGCGATAACCATCTCCAGTAGCGCCACCATCTTCGGTCTTTTCTCTGTCAGCGATTGGAGATGGTAGGAAGTCGGCTAGATGTGCCTTTACTCCGATTGGGCCACTTCCTGGACCTCCGCCACCATGTGGCTGACTGAAGGTCTTGTGAAGATTATAGTGCACTGCATCGAATCCCATTCTACCTGGGTCTGTTTTGCCTAAAATCGCATTGAAGTTGGCTCCATCGTAGTACATTTGTCCACCCGAGGTGTGAACGATTTCTGCCGCTTCGGCGATTTCGGGTTCGAAGATTCCAAGCGTACTTGGATTGGTAATCATCATTGCCGCTGTGTCATCTCCAACAGCCGCTCTGAGGGCATCGAGATCTAGACGTCCGTCTTCACCGCTTGGGATTTCTACAATTTCGTAACCACACATTGCCGCGGATGCAGGGTTTGTTCCATGAGCTGAATCGGGTACAATCACCTTGTCTCGTTGGTCGTCGCCATTTCGCCGATGGTACTCCTGAATACATCGAATTGCAGTGAACTCTCCCTGTGCTCCAGCAACTGGTTGCAGGGTTACTTCATCCATTCCAGCACAAATCGCCAACATTTCCTGCATCTCATAATAGATGGAAAGTAAACCCTGAATCTGATGCTCAGGTTGTAATGGATGAATCCTATCAATTCCGGGTAGTTGTACAACCCTCTCATTGATTCTTGGATTGTGCTTCATGGTACAGGATCCAAGAGGATAAAAACCAGTATCAATTCCAAAATTACGTTGTGACAATAATGTGTAATGGCGGACTAATTCCGGCTCACTGGCTCGAGGCCATCGAGGAAGATTAGAGCGACGTAAAGAAGTCGGTACAGTGTTTATTGCATCCTCCTTCATTGGTTCTGGTTGAGACCAGCCAGAGCCCTTTGCTCCGTTAAACTCGAAGATATCACTCATGCAGACACCTCCTCGACCCAAGCGGAAAGAGCAGAAACGAGTGCATCGATATCCGATTTTGTAGTTCTTTCATCACAGCCGATTAACAAGCAAGATGACATTGAATCCCACCATTCACCCATCGGGAATCCACCAAGAACTCCAGCCGCATCCATGTGAGCGACTGCATCGCTTGCATCACCTGGTAACTTGACAGCAAACTCTCGGAAATTAGGAGTATCAGGATCAACTAACTCGACTCCATTAATTCCGCATATGGCTTGCTTTGCTATTTCGGTTGTAGCGGCAACACGAAGGGCTAGTCTCTCCAAACCTTCTGGTCCGAGCAGCGCCATGTGCATTGCTCCCATTAGGGCGATTAGAGTTTCATTGGAACAAATATTGGACGTTGCTCTGTGTCGACGAATATGTTGCTCGCGAGTTGATAGTGTCAAAGTGAAAGCATCCTTACCATCTTCGTCAAGGGTTTTACCAACAATTCTTCCAGGCATCAGCCTAAGGTAGTCCTTCTTGCAAGCAAATAGGCCGTAGATTGGCCCACCAGCAGTCGGCCCTATTCCAAATGGTTGGCCTTCTCCTACTACGATATCAGCACCGTAATTTCCTGGCGCTTCAACAATCCCAAGAGATACAGCGTCAACCCCGATGATTAGAGCCGTGTTTTCTCCGATGATTTCTTTCAAGCGAGTAATACCCTCATCGAGTTCCCCAAAGGCATTCGGTTGTTCGACATAAACCGCACAAGCACCTTCAGCCGAAGATGCGGCTTCTAGGTTCACTCTACCATTTGAATCGTGTTCTAGTGTACGCAATTCTATTCCGACACCTTGGGTGTAATTCTCGATTACAGACAATCGATGAGGAGGTACAAATTGTGAGACGTAGACTACTCCTTTCTGAGTGGCTTTGCGCCCTTTTACTCGAACCGCACAAGTAATGGCTTCTGCCGCGGCTGTGCTAGCATCATACATCGATACGTTTGATACAGGCAACCCGACTAATTCTGACACCATTGTCTGGAACTCCCACATAGCCTGTAGCATTCCTTGGCTGACCTCTGGCTGGTAAGGTGTGTAGGAGGTCAGGAACTCTCCACGAGTTGCGAGCATAGGCACCATAGTGGGAACAAAGTTTCGAGCCAGACCAGCAGAAAGGAAGGATGGTCTGGAATCAAGATCTATATTGGCCCCGAGTAAATGTTGTGCATCTGCCCAAATTTCCTCTTCGGATTGGGGTCCCCGCAGAGGTAATGGATCAACTCTACGGACACCTTCTGGTATGTCAGAAAATAAATCATCAATCGACTTTAGCCCCATAGAATCGAGCATCTCTTGCTCTCTACCTAGATTTGGTAATTGGTCCATCAACACGCACCTCTAGCCCTTGGGCGGTCCTGCTGAATTGCGGGTGGTGCTTCAATAGTTCGTTCAACAATTCAAACACTACTTACCGACACACTCTTAGGTTATGGAAGAAGGTCAAGTATTGGTGATACAATGAAGGTCGCTGTTAGCGCGCCCGATAGGTTCGTTGCTCCGTATATATTGGATATGCTTGGAGACTCGGCTGTAGAAATTCCACCTGAGGCTATGGAAGACCAAATGACGCTGGATGCACTGCTAACATCATGTAATGCAATTGTTCACATTAATTCTAAACCAATAGACTCTACTTTCGGCAGAGACGACCGAGAAACATTACTTCGAATGCGGGAGCAATCAAGGCCGATTTTAGATGCGGTCGACCGGCATGGAGAATTACATCTAATCATTGTTGGAACCCTCAGAGTACACCCCCAGTGGGAGCCTGATGAGCCATACTATGGGTACGATTCTACACTCGCTCCAAGAGATACTGCTGCTGAAGGGCAATTATGGATGGAAGAGATGGCGCTTGAGCGAGCGCAAGCCGAGAGGCCTGTCAGCATCATACGCGCTTCAAACGTACAAGGAGTTCTTCTCGATGGTTCAGAAGCCAATGGATTACTACATCAATGGGCAATGGAATGTATGATGGGTTGGATAAACATCCCTGGAGATGGCTCTGATGTCAAGGATTTTGTTCACGTCCAAGATCTTGTGACGATAATCGGAGCTGTGTTAGAGAACCCGCCACCTACTCGCGAGAGCATCTCCGTTGGTTCTGGCAAGGCAATCAGCATGGCTGACCTTGTCGCGATTTACAATCAAAAGACTGGATGCGAATCTGAATATGGACAGGATGATTCACATGAAGTGTTCGGAATAGTAGACGCTAGAGACCTAGAAATGAGATTTGGTTTCTCGCCAGAAATCAGTCTTGAGGAAATGCTACAGGAAGCTTTCGAATTCGCCGGTCATTGAGCGTATAATTCGAGTCTCTTTCTAATTCCATTCCACTTATGGAGTGTTAGAGATAAGTCAGAATTATGATTTGGTCTGAAGGACGAAATGTCGGCTGACGCCTTGAGATGAATCTCAACCTCTCCAACTCCATCTATAGTACCGATTATTGTCTGGCCCCCTCGATATTCATCATCAATACCAATCGAGAAGGTTCTCTCAATTTTGTCTACGCGGACCGATGCTTGAGCGATTTGCCCCATTGCCGCCTCGATAATTTCGACTTGGTCGTTTAGGAAGCGTGATTCATTCAATGCTGTAGAAATTGCAACTAAGTCCATACCAGTTGATTCGGTAGTAACCTCTGGTTCAGGAGTTTCTTTAACATCAACCACAGAGGTTGTATCGGGTGTGGAATCATATGTTGGAGAAACTGTATCTAGCACTACTTCGGCAGCATGGTCAACAACGGTATTGACTACCGCATCTACGATTGCCTCTTCTGGAGTTTGGGCATCTAGGCCAGCCTGGGCTGCTACTGTTGCGGCTCCTACACCTACTGCACCAGCCACAGCAGCGGCCTTGGCCAAATCCTCCGCTGGCGGAAGATTCTCGACCATTGTTGCCAAGATTGAATCTGCATTACTTGACCACATTCTCCTAGCCGGAGATTGGAAAAGGAATGGTAAATCACGTATCTTTTCTTCAGCCATTTCATCCGCGGCTGCTCTAACCTCATCTATGGTCTGATTAGGATTTGAAAGTAAGCTCTCAAGGTCGTTGGTAAAGTCAGGACCAAGTTCTGCCATCATCTTATCTACAGAGTGTAACCTCTCATCAGAAGTAGATTCAAAATTAGATTCGACTGCAATTGGAGTGATTTCTTCCTCTTCAGCCAAATCAACGCTGAACTCAACATAAGCCAATTCATCTCCTGAACCCTCATTCATTCTGATTGTCCAATCGCCCTCTCCTGGATTTTCAAAGATGTGAGTTCCAATAGATTGCCCCTCCATATCAAAATACGAAACTCGGTTGTATCTATTTACTGTTGAATCGCCGTGCTCAATATCTGCGGGTACAACACCCAACCATGAATCGGAACCTAATGTAGGTCCGGTGAAATTAACCGAGATTGATTCGTTTGACTTGTATCTTGCTTTTTGGATTTCAATTCTAATATCTGTTGTTTCTTCATTTTCTGCTTCTTGGGCATTTGGAGTTAATCGATCGCCAACTGCAGTGATTGTGAGCATGCCAACGCCTACCCACCTTCTTGCACCTAAGGGAAGACCTCCAGCGGAGGGGGGTCTAGTCCATCCACCATCATAGTGATCCTTACTACCATCTGTTCGACGTTTATGCAAGCTCCAAGACTTAGCACCTCCTGCAGACATATTGTAAAAGTAAAGAGTATGACCAGAGGGCTTTGAAAAACTTGGTTGACCATTAATATCCTCCCCACGAAGATAACCGCCATTGTACTCTGGAATGGTGTGTCCTTGAATGGTAATTTCATTAATATCTCCAGTGACAGTTCCAGCCTGTCCACCTCCTGCCAGGGCTAGAAGTTCAGCGAGATCCAGAGTGTTGTCACCGTCGCTATCAAGAGCTGAGAAAACTGCTCTAATTATTGCATCAGGGGCATTTTGGCCTGTTATTGATGCTATTGCCCGCCTAAACTCTTCAGGATCTAAACTTCCATCATCATTGATATCGAATTTGGAAAATATTGCCTCAGCACTAATCCCTTTTTCCTGGATAATCTCTTGCAGTTTCTTAAGTGCGACCGCTTCAAATCTTGCACTCATATGCTCACCTAATTATTCGCTGGCCAACAATGGTCATGAGTATTACGCCGGCGCAGAGGTAAATTCTCACGGAGAATTATCTACAGAATCAAACGAAAGGAGGGCGTACTACTTCTGCCCTTACTCGCCTTCTAGGACTGGCCTGAATCCAAACCTCAGTGCCAATTTCGACATTGTCGAGGTAGGCCATGGCTATTCCTGTCCTCGATAGAGAAGGGGAAGGGCAGCCACTAGTTACGTATCCGATTATTTCTGAATCGATGTCATCAGAAGATTTGACAGCGTGACCTAATCGAGGCGCAGGGCCTCTGTCAAGACATCGAAGTCCATGCCACTTTACACCCGACTCTAGTGAAGAAAGAACGCGACTACGGCCAACAAAATCGTGATCCATATCTAGGCCAAATGGAACCGCTGTCTCTGCTGTATCGCGGGCGAGGAAATTTGAGGGTAACGATTCATCAGGCTGAATTCCTAAACCCGGCCATAGGAAGTCTTGACCGGATAATAAGTAGCCTTTCTCAAGCCTAAGGGTGTCCCTAGCACCCAAACCAACCGGCACCAAACCATGCGGGCGACCAGACTTGAGAAGTAGATTCCAAAGTAATCCCGCCTGTTCGTTTGGAACAAAAATTTCTGCACCACTCTCACCAGTGTAGCCCGTGCCCTGAATCCAACCGGTTATTCCCGAATCATTAGGAGCTATTTCTTGACACTTGAAGCGCCCAATGCTATTTTCTCTACCCAATCCAGCGGCAAGGATTTCTCCGGAATTCGGCCCTTGTAGAGCAATGATACTTGTCTCATCTGAAAGATTCTCTACAGTTACCGAGCCATCATCAGGTAATAATTCACTAAACCAATTCCACATGGTTGGAACCATGGAGGCATTCGGGACTCCCAATACACAATCATCTGATTTAATCGCAAAAATCATGTCATCGATAATTTGGCCCTCATGGTCAAGAAAATGTGTGTAACCGCAACGGCCTTGAGCAAAGGAAGAAACTCTCTGAGTTGATATACTCTCGAGCCACTGTCTAACTTTGTCGCCTCGGAAGGAGAAGAAGCCCATGTGTGAAACATCGAACATTCCTGCTGAAGATCTGCAAGCAAGATGTTCCTCTTGGATTGAGCTATACCAAATTGGCAATTCAAATCCGTGGAAATCAACCATCTTTGCCTCTGACTCTAGATGGCAAGCATACAACGCAGTACGCACGGGTGGACTATCTGACACGAACCTTTGCGGAAGCGATAGGTGCAATAATCTCTCTATCGACAAATTAGAGAGCATTGGCTCTTTTTCTGTAAATTTTGACCAAACATATAGGACAAAGTTTTATAAGTGATGGGCGGCACTATACAACCAAGAGTTAACATGAGTGAACGAAGCACTAAGAGCCGACAAGCCAAGGAGAAGAGTACTATGCGAAACACAAAGAGAAAGAAGCCATTTGTAAGTGGAGTACGCCCCTCACAGGCGAGGAATACCGAAATTGTATCAGGGGCCTGCGAAGTATGTGGAAGTGACGAGTGGGACACGGATGTAGTACGCGGTGAAACCTGTTGTGCTGTTTGTGGATTTGTTGCAGCTCAGAATATGATTGATCCTGGTGCAGAATGGGTAAATCACTCCGATGCTGCTGACCGTAGTAGAGTCGGAGCACCGACAAAACTGACAATCTCTGACAAAGGCCTCTCAACTGAAATTAGTCGTATCGACTTGACTTCAGGTGCTGCAAAGCGCCATGGAATGACTGGTAAGTCGGCTCGAGATTGGCGAAGGCGTCAGCGCATTGACCAGAGAAGTAAGACAAGAGACTCTCGCGCCCGTAACCTGACAACTGCAATGCAGTTCATTCGTGATCGTGGAGACTTGCCGCCTCAGATTGAACAGCAAGCGGCTTCGCTTTACCGTCATTCTGTAGAACGTGGATTAGTTACAGGTAGAAGTATTCGTGGAGTGTCTGCTGCTTGTGTTTATATCGCTGCCCGTGAAGCAAGAATTCCTCGTAAAATCGATGAGATAGCAAAAGCATTCGATATGAGGACCGAAGTAGAGGAAAAAGAGCTGAAGAGAACCATCCGCTTGGTTGCAAGGAACTTAGGCACACATCACATTACAGGACCGGAAGAATACTTCGAAAAGTTCCATTCTGACCTACAACTTCCCCCACCTGTTTTAGGGGCGGCTCGAGACATGTGGAAGAAGGTCGGAGAAGACCTATCTTGGCAAGGAAAGAAGCCTTCTGGTATTGCTGGAGTAATTCTCTATCGCGTCTCGCAAGAGAGCACTTCACCAAGAACCCAAAGTGAAGTCTGCAAGGTATCGGGAATCAGTGAAGTAACTCTACGTGGTTTGCTAAAGATCCTCAAGCAGCTTGCGCCTCCAATTGAAGCTTGATGGTGGACGCTGGGGGATTTGAACCCCCGGCCCCCTGGTTGCAAACCAGGTGCTCTTCCAAGCTGAGCTAAGCGCCCCGTGAGCCAGCCGACCAAGCAGGGG
>MDSV01239562.1_pt1 | contig 10667 bp, 12 predicted proteins | sample 810851 | NCBI WGS metagenome assembly MDSV01 (sample SAMN05326640, study PRJNA326480) | marine metagenome | isolation source: seawater | place: Atlantic Ocean: North East | collected 2012 | reverse complement strand
TCCACATAGTTCAGAACATTGACCATAAAAAGTTCCTGTTCTATCTGCTTTAAACCATGTTTCATTAATTCTTCCTGGAACAGCATCTCTTTTGACTCCAAAAGATGGTAATGCCCAAGCATGTAAAACATCGTTAGCTGTTATCATAACTTTAACAACTTTATCAACTGGAACAAAAACTTCATTGTCTACTGTTAAAAGCCTAGGTTGAGATGGTTGCAAATCTTTTTCCTCAACCATATAAGAATCGAAAATAATATTTTCATCAGGATATTCGTAACCCCAGTACCATTGATAACCTATGGCTTTAATCGTTACATCTGCAGGTGGAATTGTGTCTTGAGAATATAATATTTTGAAAGAAGGAACTGCCATTACGATTAAAATTATGCATGGGACTATCGTCCAGATAATTTCTACAACAGTATTATGAGTAGTAGTTGAAGGTGTCGGATTTTTTGACTCTCTAAATCTGTAACAACTATATATAACTAAAAATAAAACAAAAGCTGTTATCGCAATAATAATTGGTAAAAGTATATAGTCATGGAACCAAACAATATCATCCATAGATTTTGATGCTGTCTTTTGAAAACCTAGTTGCCATTCCTTTGGTTGTTCAGCCAGTAATGGTGAATTTGGTAATATTAGTAACAAAATACATGTAGCTATTTTTTGCATAAGATTTTTATATACCATATTAATTAATTAACAATTTCATTTTATGCGACAATTAATGATCACTATTGATATAATTAATCAATGAAATAGCGCTTATCACGGCAGTTTCTGTTCTTAAAATATTTTTTGATAAAGAAAAGGATATTGTATGCGGATTTGCTAATATAAGCTCTCTTTCAGTTGGTGAAAAGTCTCCTTCGGGACCTATTAGCAAGCTAATTGATTTTCTTTTTTTTATATCAGATGATGTAATTTTGTATTTAGAATTAACATCTGCAAAAAATATGCTTGAGTCTTTTTTTTTATAAACTATAAAATCTTTAAGTTTAACAATTTCAGATATTTCCGGTGGTTTTAATTGATTAGATTGCTCAGTTGACTCTATTGCTATTTTATTGGCTCTCTCAAAGTTTAAATCTTTTACTTCTGTGCGCTCAGAAATTATTGGAATAATTTTTTTAACCCCAAGTTCAGACGCTTTTTGTAAAATCATTTCCATTTGATTCTTTTTAACTAAACAAACGCCTAGTTCAATATTATAAGTTTCTGAAGCTTCTTTTATCTTTTTTAAAAATTTTACTTCGACTCTATCTTTTTCTAGAAAAATTATTTCGCTTTCCCATTCACCTTCTTTATTAAAAATGTTTACTTTAGATCCTCTTTTTAATCTCATTACATTAACAATATAATTAATATGTTCTTTAGAAAGTAAATTAGTAGAATTTTCAGCTATACTATCTGGATAATATAATCTAATATTCTTCATTGAGATACATTAAGAAATTAAATCAGATTAATCAACATAAGGAGAATTAAAATGCCAAAACCACAAAGAGCAGGAGATGCTCCGATAGGTGTCGATGTAATAGAAGGTAAATCTTATTACTGGTGTACTTGTGGAGTAAGTTCTAAGCAACCATTTTGTGATGGTTCGCATAAGGGATCAGAATTCGGACCACTAACTTGGAAAGCAGATCAGTCTAAAAAAGTTTTTTTCTGTACTTGCAAAGAAACAAAAGATCAACCTATGTGTGATGGATCACATAACAATAAGTAATGAAAAATATTAAGGCAATAGTTTTTGATGCTTATGGCACTTTATTTGATGTGAATTCTGCAGCGGAAAAATGTAAAGATAAAATAGGAGAGAAATGGGAAGGTTTTGCTAATTACTGGAGAACTACTCAACTTGAATATACTTGGCTTAGAAGTTTAATGAATAGACATAAAGATTTTTGGCAAATCACTGAAGAAAGTTTGGAAAAATCAATAAAAGTTTTTAATATCGAGCCATCTATGAAAAGTGAACTATTAAATCTTTATAAAAATTTATCTCCCTACTCTGAAGTAAAAGGTGTTTTAAAAGATCTTAAAAAAAAAGATTATAAACTTGCTATTCTTTCAAATGGCACTCCAGAGTTATTAAATGAATTAGTGAAAAGTAATGGATTAGAAAATATTTTTGATAATTTATTTTCTATTGAAGATGTTAAGATTTATAAACCTGAAAGAAAAGTTTATGAACTTCCGGTAAATAAATATCAAATAAAAAAAGATGAAATTGCCTTTTTAAGTGCAAACACATGGGATGTTTCTGGTGGTGGAAATTATGGATATAATGCTATTTGGGTTAATAGAAATAATAGTATTTTTGATAACCTTGATTATACGCCAAAAAATAAGATAATCAATTTAACGCAGTTGCTAGAAATTTTATAATTGTTAAAATGCGATTATGTCTGAAATAGAAATCACAAAAATAATAAAAGCTATTAACACTTCAGATGGTGCGGGTGTTAAACTTAAAAGGAGCATTGGAACTCCAGAGGCAAATTATATTGATCCTTTTTTAATGTTAGATGAATTTGGGTCAGAAAATAAAGATGATTATATTGCTGGGTTTCCTCCCCATCCTCATAGAGGAATTGAAACAGTTACATACATGCTAAATGGAGAGTTTGAACATGAGGATAGCACTGGATCGAAAGGTAGAATGACACCAGGAGATGTGCAATGGATGAAAACTGGCCGTGGAATTATTCATTCAGAAATGCCGGCAATGGCTGATGGAAAACTTTTGGGTTTTCAATTATGGATCAATATGCCTGCTAAAATGAAAATGAATAAACCAAAGTACGATTATATAAAGGCAAATAAAATTGCTCAATTTAAGGACGAAAATAAATCATTGAATATTATTGCAGGAAAGTTTGAAAATGTTGAAGGGCCAGTTAAAAAACATAATGTCGAACCAATTTTCTTTGATATCGAATTGAATGATAATAAAAAAATAAATTTAGAAGTTCCTAAGACACATAATTCTTTCGTTTATTTACTAAAAGGAGATGTTAAAATAGGTAAGAATAATACTAGAAAAATTAACGATTCAAATTTAGTCCTTTTAAGTAGAGGAACTGAGCTGGAAGTTTATGCAAACAAAAAAAGTAGGTTTTTATTCATTGCAGGAAAGCCTATAGGAGAACAAATAGCTAGAGGTGGTCCTTTTGTTATGAATACAAAACAAGAAATACAACAAGCTATTAAAGATTATAACAACGGAACTTTTGCTAAGTATTAATGCCTAAATCTATTATTATAAAAAAGAATGGTGGACCAGAAGTTTTAGAGCTTGATGAAGTGAATATTGGAAGCCCAGGATCTAAAGAAATAAAAATTACTAATCATGCTGTTGGTTTGAATTACATAGATACTTATCATAGGTCAGGGTTGTATCCTCTTAAGTTACCTAGCGGTATAGGTTTAGAGGGGGCTGGGACGGTTGATGAGATAGGACCGGAAGTTTCTGAATTTAATGTCGGAGACAATATTGCTTATGCGGCAGCACCAATCGGAGCGTATTCCCAGCAAAGAATAATTCCTGCAAAAATAGCAGTTAAATTGCCAAGTGGAATTACTCATAAAATGGCTGCAGCATTAATGACTAAAGGTTTAACAACTTACTATCTGATATGTAAAACATACAAATTAAAAGCTGGAGAATTAATTTTATTTCATGCCGCCGCTGGAGGTGTTGGTCAAATATTTGCTCAATGGGCAAATAGTATTGGCGCCAAAGTAATTGGAACAGTTGGTTCTGACGAAAAAATAGATGTTGCAAAAGAAAATGGTTATGAACATGTTATTAATTACACTAAAAATGATTTTGCTAAAGAGGTTATGAAAATTACTAGCAATGAGGGTGTTTCAGCCGTATTTGATGGTGTTGGTAAAAATACATTTCAAGGATCTATTTCATGCCTTAAACCCAGAGGAATGATGGTAAGTTTTGGAAATGCTTCAGGTCCTCTAGAACCAATTAATGTACCTAAAGATATTCAATCTAAAAGTCTATATATAACAAGACCAACTATTGCTCATTATTTTTCTAGTAGAGAGGATTTTCAGGAAGGTGCTGATGCAATATTTGAAAAAGTTAAATTTGGAAAAATAAAGATCAATATTGTAAAAGAGTATAAATTGGAAAACGCAAAACAAGCCCACGAAGATTTAGAGGCAAGAAAGCTAAAAGGCCCTTCTATATTAATCCCTTAAATTTAAAGATCATCTTTCATTGACTTCATATCACTTAAGTGAAATTTTAATGCTTTAGTAGACAATCTAATCTCTTGCAGAAATAAAAAAATAGAAACTATCATACAAAGACAACAAGCCGCAAATATTAACCTAGCAATCTGAATTTCATCTAAATATAAAGCGAATACAGTAAGCATATTAAATAAAAATCCAAAGCTTGCAAAACCCATCGTAAATTTCAATAAATTTGCCCTACTATTTAAATTGTGCAACTGTTTTTCCCACTCAGGAGGTATGTGCTTTTCAAAAACGTGTTCATCATGTAATTTTCGAATTAAAGCGCTTAGAGTATGAAATCTATTACTGTAAACAGTAATAATCAAAGGGATGGCGGGGAACATTAATGCGGTTACTGTATAATCTATATCCATCGAATCAAATTGATTATGAACATAGTGTTTGATATTTACAAGTCATATTTCACAATGAAGCATATAAAAATTTTTATAGATCTAACCAGACTCAATAAGCCAATTGGATTCATGCTTCTTTTTTGGCCATGTAGTTGGGGTTTAGCGTTAGCATACTATTACGATCAAAATTTAAATTTCTTTTTACAAAACTTCATTTTATTTTTTTTAGGCGCTGTAATGATGAGAAGTGCCGGATGTATATTTAACGACATTGTAGATAAAGACTTAGATAAAAAAGTTTTAAGAACAAAAAATAGACCCATAGCTTCAAAAAAAATTTCAATTAAAAAGTCTCTTTTTTATGTCTTAGTTTTGTGTTTGTTTTCATTCTCAATCTTAATACAATTTAATAAATTAACTATACTTCTAGGATTGGGTTCAATGTTTCTGGCTTTTGCATATCCTTTTATGAAAAGAATTACTTATTGGCCACAGTTGTTTTTAGGATTAACTTTTAACTGGGGGATAATAATGGCTTGGACATCAATAATGAACTCCATTTCAGTTGAGATATTAGTTTTATATTTAGCAGCCATATTTTGGACATTAGGTTATGACACGATTTATGGTGTGCAAGATATTGAAGATGATGAAATAATAGGGATAAAATCAACTTCTATTAAATTTAAAAAAAAAATTAAACCTTTTGTAACTTTATGCTATTTATTAACTACTTTTTTGTCTGCTAGCTTATTTTTAGATAAAATGAATTTATTCTTAGGTTTATCACTTTTTTTAATTTTTGTTTTTTCTTTATTTTATCAAATAAATATTTTCAAAACTAAAAGTCCTAAATCATGTTTAAAAGCATTTAAGTCAAATAATTTTTCTGGTTTAATGTTATTTTTAGCTTTTTTTATGTTATCAATTAATTTAGGCTTACAATGAAAGTAGATGAACTTTTTGAAATTTTAAAAAGACTATATAGAAATTATGTTAGATATCGTTTAAAGAGAATATTTTTAGCTTTAATTTTATCAATAATTGTTGCGGGTAGCACTGCTGCTACAGCTTGGTTACTTGATCCCGCAGTTAAAAAAATATTTATAGATCAAGATGCAACTTTGGCCTGGCTTATTCCTATCTTAATAGTTTTAGCTTTCTCAGCCAAAGGACTCTCATTATATTTTGCAAGAATTAATATTATTAAAGTTGGAAACAGCATTGGTGCAGAGTTACAGAAGCAGGTTGCTAATAATATTTTAACCGCTGATGTACAAACGCTAGAAAATAAACACTCAGGTCAGTATATTTCAAACATAATGTACGATGCTGGTCAAGTTCAACATCTAGTAAGTAATGGTGTTTTAAACCTCATGAAAGATAGTTTCTCTTTAATAGCTTTAGTGTCAGTTATGTTTTATCAAAATTGGAAGCTTTCAATATTTGCTTTACTTATGATGCCTTTGGCAGCAACTCTTGCTAAAAGTTTAGGTAAAAAAATTGGAAAAGCTACCGGTGAAGCAGGAGAAATTTCTGGTAAACTAACATCTTTTCTCTCTGAAATTTTAAAAGGCTCAAAAATGATCAGAGTTTATCAAAGAGAAAATACTGAAAATAGTAATGCACATAAAGTGATAAATGAACTTGTAAAAAAACAAATTAAGATTGCAAGTGTAATGATTAGAGCTACTCCCATAATGGAAATCTTGACGGGCTTTATGATCGCAGGTTTTATTTACTTCTCTGGTAAATTAATTACTGCTGGAGAATTAGAAGTAAATAATTTTTTCTCATTTTTAGCTGCTATGATGCTCGCTTATCAGCCTATAAGATCACTTGCCACTATCAACATGGTGGCATACCAAGGGTCAGCTGCAGCTAAAAGAATATTTACAGTTATAGATACTCCAATAAGTATAAAAAATGAAAACCACCTTCCAAATATCAGTATTAAGAATTCAAACATAAATTTTAAAGATGTAAGTTTTAAGTATGACTCATCAAAAGATAAGGCTGTTAAAGATATTAATTTGAATATTTCAGGAGGGTCAATGACTGCTTTTGTTGGTCACAGTGGCGCTGGAAAAAGTACAATAATTAATCTTTTGCCAAGATTTTATGATCCACAAAAAGGAGAAATTTATATCGATAATCAAAATACCAAAGAAATTTCATTACGTTCTTTAAGAAAGAATATTTCGTTAGTGAGCCAAGATGTAATTTTGTTTGATGACACTGTAAAAGCAAATATTTTATACGCTAACCCAGAAGCAACTGAAGAAGAGGTAATTAAATCATGTGAGTTTGCTGCAGCTGATAAATTTATTAAGGAGTTACCTAGTCTTTATGAAACTAAAATTGGAGAAAACGGTGTAAGACTGTCTGGTGGTCAAAAACAAAGAATTTCAATAGCTAGAGCTATCCTTAAAAAATCTCCTATTATTCTTCTTGATGAAGCAACCTCATCATTAGACGCTGAATCAGAACAAATAGTTCAAAACGCAATAACAAATCTTACAAAAAATAAAACAACATTAGTAATAGCACATAGGTTATCGACAATTCATAACGCTGATAAAATCTATGTTTTAAAAGATGGAAGAGTAATTGATCAGGGAAATCATAATGATTTAATTTCAAAATGTGATGAGTACAAATCTCTTTATCAAAAACAATTAAAATAAGTTTGATGTTTATTATTTACCAGGCGTTAACTATAATTTTTTATCCAATTTTTACCCTAATAATATATATAAGAAAATTTATTGGAAAAGAAGATACAATTAGATTTAAAGAAAAAATTTTTTTACCACCTAGTTCAGAATATTTTAAAGATAAAAAAATAATTTGGTTTCATGGAGCTAGTATTGGAGAAATACAAAGTGTTATTCCAATTATCAATTATTTTCTGGATAAAAAGGAATTAAAAATTCTTATTACATCGTCCACATTAAGCTCTGGGAAAATGATTGAAAATGAATTTAGTAAAAATGAAAATATATTTCACTATTATTTTCCCTTTGATGCTAATTTTTTAATTAATGGATTTTTAAATAATTTTAAACCGAACGCCGTTGTTTTTATTGACTCAGAAATATGGCCTAATTTTATGAGGGAAATTAAAAAGAGAGAAATTCCACTTATTTTAATTAATGGAAGAATTACAAAAAAAACTTTTAAAAGATGGAATTTTGTAAAAAGCTTTTCAAACAATATTTTTTCTTTATTTGACCTTGTGCTTGCATCAAGCAAAGAATCATTTAAACATCTTTTAGAACTAAATTGTAAGAACATAAAATTTTTTGGTAATTTAAAATTTATAACAAAAGAGAAAACTAAAAATTTAGATAAAACCTTAAGAAATTTTTTTGATAATCGAAAGGTATGGTGTGCAGCAAGTACACATAGAGGAGAAGAGGTAATTTGTTTAAAAGCGCATCGAGAAATTAAAAATATTTATCCTGAATTGGTTACAATTATAATACCTAGACATATTAGCAGAATAAAAGAAATATTTTCTGAGTGTAAAAAAATGAATTTGCAAGCTCAGGTTTTAAATAACGATGAGGCAATTAATGAAAAAACAGAGGTAATTCTAATAAATTCATTTGGAGTTTTAAACCAATATTATAATTATTGTAAAAGTGTTTTTATAGGAAAATCGTTATGCAAAAAATTAATTGCTGTAGGAGGTCAAAATCCTCTAGAAGCATCAAGATCAGGATGTAAAATTTATGTTGGCCCTTATGTTTATAATTTTAATGAGATATATATTTACCTTGAGAGCATTGGAATTGTTGAGCGAATAAACAATGAGTTTGAACTTTCATCAAAAATTATTAATGACCTCAAATCCCCAAAAACAATAAATAGTGATAATTTAAATAAGATAAAAATACTAGGAAATGAAATTTTCGATAAAAGTATAAAAGAATTGTTAAAGTTTATCTAAACATGAAAATATTAAAACCTAATTTCTGGAATTATAAAAAAGTTATCTTCGTTCCCTTGTACTTACTGCTAATGCCATTCGCTTTTATTTTACAGATCTTTGATCACATGAAATCATTTTTATCAAAACCTCATCAAGAAAAAGGCTTAAAAGTTATATGTATTGGTAACATATATTTAGGAGGTACGGGCAAAACTCCTCTTTCAATAGAATTAGGTAACTTGTTTAAAAATAAAGGTAAAAAATCAGTAATAATAAAAAAAAATTATAAAAATCAATATGATGAGATGGAGTTAGTTAAAAGTAAGAATATAAATTTAATTGTAGAAGATAACAGAGTGCTTGCCATAAAAAAAGCATCTAAAGAAAATTATGAAATTGCAATTTTAGATGATGGATTTCAAGACTATTCTATTCAAAAAGATTTGAATATTTTGTGTTTTGGATCTCAATGGTTAGGAAACGGTTTTACAATACCTGCTGGTCCTTTAAGACAAAATCTTAATGCAATAAAAAAAAGTAAAATAATAGTGTTAAATTCTGTTAACGAAAAAATAATACATAAAATTGAAAATAAAATTAAGAAGATTAAAAATGATATTATGATTTTTCACTCTTACTATGAGCCGGATATAAAAATTTTAAAGGAGGTCAAAGAAAAAAGAGTTTTTGCCTTTGCAGGAATAGGAAATCCAGATAATTTCTTTAAATTATTAAGTCGTTCAGGTTTAGAGATTTATAAAAAAATTCCTTTTCCTGATCACTACATGTACAGTAAAAAAGATTTAGATAAAATAATTTTAGAAGCAAAAAATAAAAAATGTAAAATAATTACTACTGAAAAAGACTATTTTAGATGTAAAAAATACGGAATGAAAGAAATTGATTATTTGCCTGTAAATCTGATAATTAAAGAGAAAAGTAAATTTGTAAATGAAATAGAAAAACTGATTAAATGAAAATAATAAAATATTTTATAGAAGCTTTTTTTATTTACATTTTTTTTCTATTTATTAAAATAATTGGTTTAAAATATTCTAGAAAAATATTTGCCAAAATATTTAATTTTATCGGCCCTTTAATTAAATCAAAAGATATTGTTAATTCAAACATAGATAGAGTTTTTGGAGATTGTGGTGAAAAGAAGAGAAGAGAAATAATTGATAACATGTGGAATAACTATGGAATGACTTTTGTTGAATATTTGTATTTAAATAAATTTAAAAAAAGCAGTTCTCATATTAATATAAAAGGTATTCATATCCTCGAAGAAATTAAACGAAAGAAAAAACCTGTCATATTTATTTCAGGACATTTTGCTAATTACGAATTAATGTCAATGGAACTTATTAAAAGAAATTTAAATTTAGCTACTATTTATAGACCTTTAAATAATTATTTTTTAAACCCTTTTATGGAATATGTAAGAAGAAAATATGTTTGCAAAAATCAAATTAAAAAAGGAATTGTTGGAATAAGAGAGGTAGTTCAATTTTTAAAAAAGGATTACAGTATTGCTCTAATGGTTGATCAAAGAGTAAGTGAAGGAAAAAAGTTGCCATTTTTTAATGAGAATGCTTTAACAACTACATTGCCTGCGCAGATATCATTAAAATATAACTATGATATAATTCCTATTTCTATAAAAAGAAATTCTAACAACACTTTTGATATGGAAATAATGAGTCCGGTGCGTTCGATTGATAGAAAAAATTCAGATAAAAATAGGTTAAATGTTTCTCTTGAAATAAATAAGATTATTGAAAAAATGTTGCTTACAAATCCAAATCAATGGATTTGGACTCACAATAGATGGAAGTAATTATTTTTTTTTCTTTAGCTCTTCGTACCTAATTTGAGCTTCGACAGGTGAAAAATAAGCCTCTTGAAGATCTACATTCCAATAATTTAAGCTATCTAAGGGTATTTCTTTTTTTGAAACTGAACAAATAACAAAATCTCCTTTTTCAATTATTTCAAATGTATTTGCTTCGAACTTAATTTTAGCTTTTATTTTGCTCATAATAGAAAATAATATATATAATATAATTCTTCATATGAATATTGCTTTGATAGGTAGTGGG
>MDSV01055659.1_pt1 | contig 10667 bp, 9 predicted proteins | sample 810851 | NCBI WGS metagenome assembly MDSV01 (sample SAMN05326640, study PRJNA326480) | marine metagenome | isolation source: seawater | place: Atlantic Ocean: North East | collected 2012 | reverse complement strand
TTAACTTAAAAACTTTAAACTATAATTTTAAAAAATTAAAAAAATTATTTCCAAAAAACGAAATACTAAAATTTAAAGTAGATATTACTAAAGAAAATTCTGTCAAAAAATGTTTTAATTTTTTGCAAAGAAAAAAAATTTTTGTAAATATACTTATTAATAATGCAGCTTATAATCCACCAAACAACAAATTAGGTTCCTCAATTTTTGAGAAATACCCCCTAAAAAGCTGGATAAGAGAAATTGATATCAGTTTAACAGGGGCTTTTATATGTGCAAAAATATTTGGAAGTGAAATGGCTAGAAGGCAAAAAGGGGTTATCTTAAATATTTCATCCGACTTATCAGTCATAGCGCCTGATCAGCGTCTATACAATCATGGTAAAGAGAAAAAGTTTACCAAACCTATAACGTACTCTGTTTCTAAAACTGGCATTATTGGGTTAACAAGATATATCGCAACTTATTGGTCAGATAAAAATGTGAGATGTAATGCTATTTCACCTGGAGGAGTAGAAAATAATCATGAGAAAGAATTTAAAAATAAACTTAAAAAGTTAATTCCACTTGGACGAATGGCTCAAAAAGATGAATACAGATCTGCTGTTCAATTTTTATGTTCTGATGCCTCTTCTTATATGACTGGACAGAATTTAGTTATAGACGGCGGTCGATCAATTTGGTGATAAAATTTAATTATATTTAATAAAATTTTATTATTCAGAAATTATGCGATTTAACTTTAAATTACCTGAAAATAAAAAAATTGTCATATTTGATGATGAGGGATACAACCCTGAAGAAATTAATAAAATCATTTCTTTAGAGGAATGTTTTTTACTTAAAGTAAGAAAGAAAAATATAAATGAAATTTATATAAATCCTAAAATACTTTTTTACACTTTATTCTTTATTTTTATGAAAAAACAAAAAATTAGTGTGGCATACTTTTCTTCAATTATTTTAATTGTTTGCCCGAAGCTAGTTTTAACAAGAAATGATAATCTAATTTCTTTTTCTTTGACTGCAAAGAATCTAGAAAAAAAATTTAAGTTTTTTGCCATTCAAAAGGCTGCTCGTTATGAATATGGAGAACCATTTTATGATAAACAGAATTTAAAAAAAATTTTTATTCCAGAATTTGCATGTTTTGGTGAAGCGGAGAAAGATTTAGCCAAACAATATAATCTTAATATAAAAAATTTTTTTGTTTGTGGATCACTTAAGTTATCTCATCTGATTGAAGAAAAAAAAATTAAAAAAGAAAATAAAAAATTTTTTGATATTTGCCTGGTTTCTGAATCTTCAATGGGTTGGAATAAGCTTTATCCTGGATTTGAAGAAGCCATTGGAAAAGTTGCTTACTATACCTCTAAATTTGCACAAGAAAATAATAAAAAATTAGTTATTGCTGGAAAAAGGAAAACATCACATCAAAACTTTCTTGAAAAACAATTTTACAAAAAATATATGGTTTGTGATTTTGAAATTCAGTTAAATAATGGATGGAAAAGCTACGAACTTTCATCAAAAAGTAACTTAACCATTGGAGCAGTTTCAACCTTGTTAAGAGAAACTTTAAGCTTAAATAATAAAATCTTATCGTGTAATTTTTTCAATCACGATGCATGGAATTTTCCATTAGATGGCATATGTAATTTAAAGGATGTAAGTTATTCAGAATTTAAGAAAAGAGTTCAGGAAATTCTTAGCTTAAGCTTTGATAAATATGAGGAAAAATTATCTAAAAATATTTCTTATTTAATGAACATCGATACGAATGAGTTAACAACAAAAAAGCTTAAAAATAGAATATCAGAGTTAATTAATTGAAACTAAAATAATTTTATGTGTGGAATAATTGGATTATTAAGTAAAAACATTGATAAGGAAAAATTCAATAACTCTCTAGATCTCTTGAGTCATAGAGGACCAGACGCAAAAAATACTTTTTTTGATAACTCTATAGCCTTAGGTCACACACGTTTATCAATTCAAGACCTAAGTAATAATGGAAATCAACCAATGTTAGACAAAGAAAATGGAAACTTAATAATCTTTAATGGAGAGATATATAACTATAAATCACTTAGAAAAGATCTAGAAAAACAGGGAGAAAGATTTTTTTCGCACTCAGACACAGAAGTTATACTTAAACTTTACAGAAAGATAGGATTAGAAAAATCTCTTAAAATCATTGAGGGAATGTATAGTTTTGCTATTTACGACAAGCAAAAAAATAAATTATTTCTTTGTAAGGACCGTTTTGGAATGAAGCCGCTTTTTTATAATGAAAACAACAATGAATTTATTTTTTCTTCAGAAATAAAACCAATAATTAATTATTGTAAAAAGATTGAGCTTGATAAAAAAAAAATTGTCATACCTATGTTAATGGGAATCCACAACAATTCTTCAACTTATTTTCAAAATATAAAAGAGGTCGGACCAGGTGAATTTTTAGTATTTGATATTAATACCCACAAGATTAATAAAGAGACTCATTCACACTGCAGTGATCTCATTGATGAAAATTATTATAATCAATTAGATGGTTTTTCACATAATAAACTTTTGGAACACTATGATGAAGTTTTCAGGGAAGTTGTAGGCATGCATCTGGTTAGCGATGCTCCTACCTCTATATTATACAGTGGAGGTTTAGACTCAACTCTAGTAACTAAATATGCTCTTGAATTTGATAAGAATATTGAGTGTTTTTTTTTTAATTCTTTTTATAGCAAAACATTATCAATTGTAGAAAAAATTAAAGAACATGAGTCTATAAAATTGAACATTTTTAATGAAAAAAAATTTGATTTATTTTATGAAATTCCAGAAATGGTTTATAGAAATGAATGCATCCTAAATTCAAGTGGAGCTGCACTAATGTTAGTAGCAAAAGAGGCACAAAAAAAAGGAATAAAGTCAATGTTGACAGGTGATGCAGCTGATGAACTGTTTGGCGGCTACTCAACTCACGTAAAATTTTACAATAGAAATTTTATGCAAAAAAATAAAATTTCCAAATTCGTTTTTAAAGTTTTAAACAGTATTCTACCTGGCATTGAAAACTACGGAGACGACACTAACAATGATTATTTTTCTGATTTAGTCAATAAAAAGGACTCTATGTTGCTCCCTCTTCAAATTTTAACAGAATCAAATTCAAAGTTATCAAGTTGGGAGAGAAATAGAGAAAAATATTCCTTTATTAAAAATGATTTTGAGAGATCAATGCAATCTTATCTTTTAAATTTTTTAGATAATTTTGTGCATAGGTATCTAATAAGGTCTGATAGATCGGGGATGTCGCGTTCACTAGAATTTAGAATTCCATTTCTAGGAACTAAAATTGCAAAACTTGCTTTAAACACACCTTTAAAAAAAAAGATAAATTACGATATATTTTCTCAGTACCCAGGATTAACTTCCTTATCTTTGCTAAAACAAAAAATTATCTTAAGAGATCTTGCTAAGTTTACAGGCGGCATCAATAAGAAAATTATTAATAGAAAAAAAGAGGGCATAACAATGAATATTAGGCTAGCAAAGCATATATTGAAAAAATCAGGCGCAAATACTTTTAAGGAATTTTTTAAAATTACTGATAAAAATTTAAATTTTTTTCTAGATCAAAGAGATAATGAGCTATTTTTGTGGGGTTTTTTTCAAACAGACATTTTTTTAAGATTGTTCTATAAACATGAAAAACATGAGGATATAAAAGAAGAGTTTAAAAGACACTTAAATTCTTACAGTATTAATTAGAACTATGAAGAACAAGACTGGAGACGGAATAAAGACAAACAACGCTAATTGGAAATTTAGCGGCTCTGTTGTTAAAAAGTTTGATAATCACATTGCTAGATCTGTACCTTATTATAAAGAAGGACAGAAATTAGTTAGTGACATCAGTGATTATTTTATCAAAGAAGACTCATTGTGTTACGAATTAGGATGTTCAACAGGCACACTTACAAAAATGTTGTCAAAAAGGCATCAAAATAAAACAAAAGCAAAATTTATTGGCATAGATATAGAGAAAGATATGATTAAGTTTGCAAATAAAAATAAAAAAATGAATACCAAATTTATAAATAGCAATGTTGTTAAATATAAACTACAAAAATCTGACTTAATTATCTCATATTACACAACTCAATTCGTTAGACCTAGTGATAGACAGTTATTATTTAACAAAATATTTTCATCTTTAAAATGGGGTGGGGCTTTCATATTATTTGAAAAAGTAAGGGCTCGTGATGCTAGATTTCAAGATATCTCTACTGGCTTATATAATGAATTCAAATTAAGTAATGATTATTCACCTACTGAAATTTTTAACAAAACAAGAAGTCTAAAAGGTGTGTTAGAGCCTTTCTCGACTAAAGGTAATTTTGAGTTATTGAATAGAGCAGGTTTTAAAGATTACATGCAAGTTTTTAAATATATTTGCTTCTCAGGTTTTTTAGCTATTAAATGAAAAAGTTATATTTTATAGCTACAAGAATATATAAGTATTCTTTAGTACCAGTTTCTTTATTATCAAAAATGCTGAATTTTTTTGGGCATATTTTTAAAAAATTATCTTCATATTTTGTACTTTTCTATAAAGGAAATTATTTTTTTATGAATTTCAAAACAGATACTAAAATTTTAAAAAACCTTAATTATAAAAATATTAAAATGAGAGTGAAAATTAATACTTATTGGGATTATTGGAGGATTAGAAATTTTGAGAGTTTGCCAGTCGATGAAATTATTAATGATAAAAAAGACAAAAAATCTAAAAAAATAATATTTTATGAGATTGGTGCTAATATAGGTTACAGCTCAATTCTAGTCTCAAAAATTTTAGAAGATGAAGAGAAAATATATTGTTTTGAAATAGAACCAGCTAATTTTAAAACACTTTCAGATAATATATTATTGAATAAATTAAATAATATAATACCATTTAATATTGGCATATCTTCGGAGAACGGCGTAAAAAAACTTTATTACAACACACTTTTTAATAAGGATAATGATTATTTACCTCAAAGCGCAATGGGAAGTCATTCTATAACTTTTAACAAGAAAATTCATAAAGAGAAAATTTTTTGCTACACTTATTTAATGGACTTTGAGACTGTCGTGACAACATTCAATTTAGAAAAACCTACACACATTTTCATTGATGCATACGGAGCTGAAATTGGTATTATTCAATCAATTTTATCTTCAAAACAGACTTCAAATATTGAAAAAATAATTGTCGATATTGAGGAAAAAGAAAAACTTGAAAATACAAAAGTTTACAAATTGTTATTTGGATTTGGTTTCAAGCTTATTTTTAATGAAACTGAGTATACCCAAGACACTGAAAAAAAATTTATTGCATATCATACAATTTTCACTAGAAAAATTTAGAAAGTTTTGAGAAAAATAAGCTTAAATAAAGTATCTGTAAATGATGCTAAATTTATTTATGATTTAAAATTTAGCAAAGAAGTTAGACGTAATTCACTAGATAAAAAAAAGATTAAATACGATTCACATTTAGAATGGTTAAAAAAAAAATTAAAAGATAGGAAATCTCTTTTTTATTTAGTTTGCTCTAAAAATAAAAAAAAAGAAAAATTAGGTTATATAAGATTAGATTTTAATCTTTTTTATTATCGTGTGACTATTGCAATTTTAAAAACTAAGACTGGACAGAATTACGGTCACCAAACACTTAAAAAAGTAGAGAAAAAATTAAAACTGAACTCCCTTTTATTTGCTCAAGTTTTAAAATCAAATTACATGTCTTGTAAGTTATTTAAAAAATCTGGTTATAAGCTAATCGGTGCAAAAAACAAAATACAAATGTTTTACAAATTTAGTAAAAAAAATGAAAGAAAATATTTACATTAAGTCAATATATCTTTTAGATAAAATCTTCGATGACAAACAAAAAAAATTAGCTTTTGTTTTATTAATAACTATGATTTTAGGAATGTTTTTTGAAGTACTTTTGCTAAAAAATTTACTTACTTTATTAAATTATTTAACCAATTCCAATACCAACGTTCCAGATATTGTATTTTTAATTTCTGAAAAAATTCAATTTAACGATATATCAATTATAGTCCTTCTAGTTTTTATATTCACTTTTCTTTTAAAAACTTTGACTAACATTCTAGTTAAATGGAAAGAAAGTAAATTCATATACACAATAAAAGCACAAATTTCAGAAAAATTATTTACTGGTTACATGAACCTCCCCTTAATTTTCCACCAAAGAACCAATACTGCAAAATTACTTAAAAATATAACTTTAGAAATAGAGCAATTTGCGATTTTTATTTTTTCTATCTCAAAACTTATATTAGAAATATTAATTATGTTGGGAATATCTATTTATCTTTTATTTGTAGATTTTTACACTTCAATATTTTGTATTCTTGCATTTATACTTTTTGGTTACTTATTTAATTATTTTAATAAGAACAAATTAAGATCTATGTCAAAAAAAAGAATTTACCATCAAGATGAAAGAGTTAAATCGATAATGGAAGGATTAGCTGGAATGCGAGAAATTAAGCTACTATCAAAAGAGAGTGCCGTTCTTAAAAATTTTAATTACCATAATTTATCAATCTCACAAATATCAATTTCAAGTACTTTAAGGAATGCATTGTCAAAACCATCCTTTGAGATATTTATGATTTTAATATTAAGTATTTTTCTAATCTATTTTATTTCAAACAATCTTTTAACTGCATCAATTGTACCAATTTTTGGTATTTATCTAGCTGCTGCGTACAGGCTGGTTCCGTCTATTTCACAAATTGTTCAGAGCGTTCAGGGAATTCAATTTAATTTACATTGTGTAAAAAATTTATATGAAGACTTCAAAAAATTTAAAATTAATACCGAAAAAGAAATAAAAAAAGACCCATCTCTAAGTTTCAATGAAAGAATAGAATTTAGGAATGTTTCTTTTTCATATTCTCTGGAAGATGAAAAATCAGAAAATAATGTTTTAGAGAATACAAACATATCAATCAAAAAGGGTGATTGTATTGGCATCCAAGGAAAGAGCGGGGCTGGAAAAAGTACTTTTATTGATTTGCTTATTGGTTTACAGAAACCTTCTAATGGTAAAATCTTAGTAGATAATCTTAATATATACGAAAACATAAAAAAATGGCAAAATTTTATCGGTTGTGTTCCACAAGAAGTATTTATTGCTGATGATACATTAAAAAAAAATATCGCTTTTGGCGAACCTGAAAATCAAATTTTAGATGAAAAAATTGATAAATGTTTAATTTTTTCTAATCTTAAAAATTTTTCTCAAAATTTATTAGAAAAGACGAATACTATTATCGGAGAAAAGGGCTCACGTTTATCAGGAGGTCAAAAACAAAGGATTGGGATAGCAAGAGCTTTGTATAATAACCCTGAGATCCTTGTCTTTGATGAGTCGACCAATTCCCTTGACAATGAAACTGAACAAAAAATTATTTCCGAAATAAATACCTTTAAAAGGAAAAAAACTGTGATAATTATTTCTCATAAAAAAGAAATTTTAAAAAATTGTGATCATATTTATACAATTAAAAATAAACAGATAACTAAAAATGATTAATAATAAGGTAATTCTTTTAACAGGTGGAACCGGTTCCTTCGGGCAGGAATGCACAAAATATTTATTGCAAAATTTTTCACCTAAAAAACTTATAATATTTTCTAGAGATGAATTGAAACAATATGAAATGCAGAAGAAATTTAAAAACGAAAACTTAAGATTTTTTATTGGTGATATACGAGATAAATCACGTTTAGTAAGTGCGCTTAGAGAAGTCGATTATGTTATTCATGCTGCAGCATTAAAACATGTTCCAGCCGCTGAGTATAATCCGATTGAATGTGTAAGAACTAATATTATGGGAGCAGAAAATTTAATTAATGCAGCAATAGAATGTAAAGTAAAAAAAGTATTAGCGTTATCAACGGACAAAGCAACCAATCCTATAAATCTTTATGGTGCAACAAAATTATGTGCTGAAAAATTATTTATATCTGCGAATAACATGTCTGGTAAACTTAATACAAGGTTTAGTGTCGTTAGATATGGAAATGTAATTAATTCAAGAGGATCAGTTATTCCTTTTTTTAAAGATTTAATAAAAAAGAAAAAGCCTATAACAATTACTGATAGAGAAATGACAAGATTCTTTATATCATTAAATGACTCTGTAAAATTCGTATTAAAATGTTTGAGTCAAATGAAAAAAGGAGAAGTCTTTATACCAAAAATGCCTTCACTTAAAATAGTAGACCTTGCAAAATCTTTAAGCCCTACATCTAAACATGTATTTATTGGAATGAGACCTGGTGAAAAATTGCATGAATTGTTATCTTCATTAGATGAATCACAGAATATGATAGAATTTAAGAATTATTTTGTCATAACACCAAGTATCTTTAAAAATAATCTAGATTTAAAAAAAGGCAAAAAAGTGAAGAAGGATTTTTTCTATTCATCTAACACAAATAAAGATTTTTTATCAATAAGTAAAATATCAAAATTTTTGGATTTGAAATAGTTAAATGATTCCCTACAGTACTCAGACAATTAATAATAAAGATATAAATTCTGTAGTTAAAACAATGAAATCAAGTTTTTTAACTCAGGGACCAAAAATTAAAACTTTCGAAAAACTTATATCTAAAAAAGTTGATTCTAAATATACATCTGTGGTTAATAGTGCTACTAGCGCTTTGCATGTTTCATGTATGGCTTTAAATTTTAAAAAAGGTGATATTTTATGGACAACTCCAAACACTTTTTCTGCATCATCTAACTGTGCTTTACATTTGGGAGGTAAAGTTGATTTTGTGGATATTGACCCTTTCGACAATAACGTAGATGTAAACCTTTTAGAAAAAAAACTTAAATTAACAAGAAATTCTAATCTTCCAAAAATATTCGTTCCAGTCCATTTTTCTGGTAATCCTGTAGAGCAAGATAAAATTTATAATTTATCAAAAAAATATAACTTTAAGATTATAGAAGATGCATCTCACGCTTTAGGAGCGACTTATAAAAATGAGAAAGTAGGAAGTTGTAGATGGTCAGATATTACAGTATTTAGCTTCCACCCAGTGAAGATAATTACAACTTTTGAGGGTGGTGCGGCTACTACTAATAGTAAAAAAATTTACGAAAAATTAAAAATTTTTTCGAATCATGGAATAACAAAAAATAGCAAAAACTTTTTTTTTAACAAGAATAAACCGTGGTACTACGAGCAACAATTGCTAGGTCTTAATTATAGATTAACAGATGTGGCTGCTTCTTTAGGCATTTCTCAAATTAAAAATCTTCAAAAATTTATAAAATCTAGAAATAATCTTGCAAAAATTTATGAAAAAAAACTTAATAAAAAATTTCTTTACACAACCTTGATAAAGAAAAATTCTACATCTAGCTTTCATTTATATGTGATTAAATTAAAAGATAATGTAAAATTTTTACATAAAAAATTATTTTTACATTTAAGAAGTAAAAAAATAAATGTGAATTTACATTATATACCAGTGCATTTGCACCCATACTATAGAAAACTTGGATTTAGAAAAGGGGATTTCAAATTTTCTGAGGATCACGCGAACAGATCAATTTCATTACCAATTTTTCCAGGTTTGAAAAAAAGTAAGGTAGATTTTATTTCAAAAACTATTAATAATTTTTTTAAAAATGAAAAAAAGTAAAAAAAAAGTTCTTATTATCGCCGCTCATCCAGATGATGAAGTTCTAGGTTGCGGGGGTACAATTTATAAAATGAGTTCTAAAGGTCACATTGTTTCAGTTCTTTTTTTAAGTGATGGAGTTGCCTCAAGAATACCAAATAAAAAAAATGAGGAAATAAATCTTAGAAAAAAAAGTGCAATAAAATCCTGCAAAGTTCTAAAGATAAAAAATTATTTTTTTGAAAATCTTGCAGATAACGCTTTTGATTCAGAGCCTTTACTTGGTATTATAAAATTAATCGAGAAATATATTGATAAATTGAAACCTGAAATAATATTTACACACTCTAACTCTGATTTAAATATAGATCACAAAATTACCAATCAATCAGTTATTACTGCTTGCAGACCACAAAAGAATTTATCTGTAAAAGAATTATATTTTTTTGAGATATTATCTAGTACAGAGTGGAACTTCTCAGACTCTGAATCATACTTTAAACCAAATTATTTTATAGATATATCAAAGAGTATTAATAAAAAAATAGAGGCTTTGAAAAAATATAAAAAAGAAATTAGAAAATGGCCACATCCAAGATCACTAGAGGGTGCTAGAGTTTTATCTCAGTATAGAGGTATGGCGTCTAATGTGACTCATGCAGAGGCATTCTTTCAAGCTTTCAAAATCAATTAATAAAATAAATTAATTTATCAATGAACAGTGCTATAAATCACATTGTCTTCCATTGTGGAAATTTAAAAAAAAACGAAAAAACTTTAGTTTTATTTGATCGTAGCACGCAAAAATTATCGTATCTTTTTTATAAAAGTATTAAAACCTCAACAAAAAAAGTAAAGATGATTAATGTCGGAAACTTAAAATTTCATGGGGAGGAAGTCAATAATGATATTAGAAAGGAAATGTGTAAATCAAAATT
>MDSV01125359.1_pt1 | contig 10668 bp, 16 predicted proteins | sample 810851 | NCBI WGS metagenome assembly MDSV01 (sample SAMN05326640, study PRJNA326480) | marine metagenome | isolation source: seawater | place: Atlantic Ocean: North East | collected 2012 | reverse complement strand
TATAAGTTCATATCCATCTCCTGGTAAATGACCCATATTCAATTCAGTAATATAAAAGCCTTTCTTGATTGCGAAAGGATTAATATCTCTTTTTCTTGCTCTCTCTTTATACATTTCAACTCCTTGTTTCATGCTTCAGTATAGCACGGAGTTGGATAGCGTCAACCTGGTAAAATTTTGGGTATATATAATGTAGGAAATTTTTTGGAAATTATGGTAGCAGATTTAGTGTCGGTTGACAAGATCAACTACAAGATATAGTGCCTAATCTAAATTACCAAAATAACCTAAATTGCCAATATTACTTTTTTCTTTTTCTTGGTTTGAGTGTGGCAGACTTTCTCGGAGCCGTTGCCTTGGTTCTTGATGCGGTTCCTTTGCCCTTTTGACTTTTCTTTTTGATCTGGATGCCTTTTAATCTTTGTGAGCCTGCTCCTGTTCTTTTCGTCACAGCCATCTTCTTACCTGCTATGCCGGCCTTCTGTTTTCTCTTGGCTCTGATCTTTGCACCTTTCTGTGGATTTGTTTTCTGAAAACAGGTTGAAGGCTTGGCAACTATTCTGCCTTTCCTAGGACCAGATGTGCATCTGAAACCCTTGGTAGGTGCTCCGCCTTTCTTTCTTCTAAAAATTTGGCTAACCCCTTCTGCAATGGCAGAGTGATCTGGATGCTCTTCTATATTGTCAACCTCTAGTACCAATTTATTTTCTGATACTTTATCTTGTGGCACTATATCTTGTGTCGGTTCGTCTTTGATGGTACTAGATATAGTATCGCTAGATATAGTATCTTTTGATTCTTTTGGCACTATGATGAATTCTTTGATTTTCATACGAGTATTTATGGGCCTTGCACCTTACATCTTACACAACTAAACCTAACACCTAACACAACTAAACCTAACACAACTAGACCTAACACAACTAGACCTAACACAACTAGACCTAACACAACTAGACCTTACACCTAGCATAAACACATCTTATTACAGTGTGTTACAATGTGCAAGATCAACTCGTGCTGGATAGAAGTGTTAAATACAGTTACGATGAAGATATTTGAGATATACAACACTGATGAGAACATAGGGCCTGCTCCGGCTGGTGCTTGTTCTAAGCCTGCAAAGGATCTACCAGCATCTTGGATATCGTCTTGCAAGTCTCAAGGTAAGAGAAAACGTACCGGCAATCGTAATGAAAAGATAGGTGGCAAGACACAGAAAGTATCAGGAAAGAGAATCAAAGGTAAGAAGTATGGTGGCCCTCTTCCAGATTATTCAAAATAATCAATAAATTCAAAAGGTTAATAGCGAGCCAATAGCGAGCCAACTAGTTGTATGCACGTTCTCTGTATAGATCTTGTGTGACACAATGCACTCCGCCATCCCAGAACCATCTGTGTCTAAAAGGAGCAATGACTGGAGTAACTTTATTCTTTTCTAAGAAGTCAAACACCTGTTTGTTGTAATTGTTTACTAATATTGTGTTCTCATCAATAGATAACATATTGACCTCGAACACTGTTTCTTCTACATAACCTACCCAATCCTTCAGGTAAGTTTCTACATATTCAGAGAAATCATTACTGTCCTCTTCGCCCGGCACCCACCACTTGCCTCCATTCTTCTGTTTGACCTTACGGAACGGTGACATCTGATCCCAATACTTGTCTTCGAGATAACATATGTCCCAACCTGGAAATTTATCCTTGTAGTTTTGTATTTCAAACAATGTGACTATGCAACCTTCTTTTGGCACACACCAAGTACAGTCTCCATGACCCTCGTGTTCCATTACATCAACGTCAAAGCCTTCACTGTACCATTGTTCGCTATATTTTTTAACTAACGGACTGGCTCTCCATCCTGGTTGGTTGGTACCCCAATGCAAACTACTGCCCAGTCTATGAATGAAACTTGTACTCATTAACTTTTTTTGTTCACAATCCTCTACAATAACCTTATTGCTTACCCTATCTAGTATAGATTTATATTCGGGCCTGTTGTTGTTCACATATAAAGTTTCACCAATCACTGCCATGTCGTCTCTGGGTTGATTTGCAGGGCGTTGATTAATGTCGGCGTCTATCTTATCAGGCCTTAAGACATCTACTCCTGCAATATCTAACACCTTGCATAAGTTTTGATAGTCCTCTTCTGTTTCATCTAGTATCCTAAACAAAATGTCCTTAACCTTTTTATTTTTTATATCTTGAAATTGTTCTCTGTCATAGGTCCTACCAACAATACAAGTTTTTAACTTGTCGTATGTTGCATAGCCTTTAACCTTTAATTCTGTCATACACCTTGTCTGCCCATTGTTGATTCTGTTCCACAGTCATATGATTGATAGTACCAACACCCCAGCCGTCTTTTTCTCCCGCCGATTTACTGAAAGCAAACATACTTTCATCTATGAATGTTCCTGTGTTTAATTTTATTCCTGCATCTTTGCCTGCTGTTTCAAAGGGACGGAAACTCCACATCTGTATAACTTCACTTTTAACTTTGGACAAAATGTTTTGATCATAGTGTCTTAGAGCATACTCATATGCCATCTCATCTTTGTCATAGTTGTGTAGATACTTCCAATAATCATCAAGTGTCTTGTACACATTTGGGTCCACACCTTCGAGCGGTTGTGTGTTCGCACTTAAAATAAGACTAGGATGATAGAGCCTGTAAGGTTCTGTCCAACAGAATATAGATATGTCTGGCACATTGTTTTGTTCAATCAGTTTGTTGTATTGGAAGAACACACTCCATATACTCCTACCTGGATTACCAAACCAACGTATCCTGTTTGCACCTAATTTCTGTTGTAGGATGTTACACCAGCTTTCTGGTTGATTACTTGCACAAAAGCTATCTCCAAAGAATCCTATCGACTTCATATAATGATAATTATCTACATACATTATGAAATACAACTTCTCTGACTGGAACAACAAGCAAGGAACAATACCTGTACAATGGAAAGCTAACGACTACCAAGATCTTCCATGGTATGAGAATCCAGATAAGAATCAAGGATTTACCACACCTAAAGAGAACTACGACATATACAAAGAAAGGGTTGGATGCCTGATACCTAAGTTTGAAGAAGTAGGCAAAGGTGTTTTTGTTCCCGATGATGTTGATGCTGTGTTCGGCTATGTATTATCACAATTCAATTTAGATGATTCTGTCTATGCATTTGCCAAGTACACTCCGGGATTGATACTGCCATGGCACAAGGATAACTATCCAACCTATGCAAGGAATAAGAAAGCCAACGTAGAAGAGATAGTCAGGATTATGGTTTTCTTACACGATCCTGCTCCAGGACATCAGTTATGGATCGAGGATAGATATTGCACAGGACCGGCCGGCACTTGGTTTAGTTGGCAAGGTGCTACAAAACATATGGCGGCCAATTTAGGTGAAACTGATAGGTATGTAATTCAGATTACTGGTAAGAGTCCCAAGTAAGACAACGTATCCAATTATTATTTTCAAAATGTTCTTTGTTGTGGATCAACACATTAGCAAGTTGATTGTAAACTTGAATATGATTCTTGCTTGTGAGTTGTAGCATACTGTCCAAAGCCTTGGTCCATCTTTCGTGTTTGTCTACTATGGTGTCATATGACTCATCGATCACACTATCAAATGTTTTGAATCCTAAACTTTTAAATGCTTGTAGTTGGCCACAAGAGCCAAAGACTACAAAAGGCCTTTTGGCTATGATAGGCTTCGCTTCTTTCTCAGAAAACATAGCGAAGTCATTGTGTATTGTTGTTTCTATCATTGCCGTGTAATGGGTGGCGTTGTATATGGCAGGATCAAACAAGTCACTGCATCTTATCTGTGTGTTGAATCTATTTGCTAAAGGCCCTAGGGTTTCGGCCGTGTGTTTTTTAGGACGCACAACATCCTTGCTCCAAGAACCTTGTGTGGTGTCTTTGCCAAAGTAAGTTAGGAATGTTTTATCAAACACAGGATGATTTTGTATTGTCTTATATAACCAATCCTTGTTGTCATTTGCTTCTCCCAATAAAAGATCCCACTGTTTAGTCAGTGTCTTTTGATATGTAGGCAACAATTTCTCTAGCAGGCCCTTACACATTTTGTTTTGTTGATACAGCTTTGGTCCTGTAAAAAACATATCGTTAGTGTATTCGAACTTGGCATGGCATTTTTTGATTGGAACTAAATTTGATTGAAATCTTACAGGTTTGTCTTTCCATTCGTTCATGAAGTCTATAACTGTGCGCCACTCTCCGTTTGCCTCATACATCACTCCTGGCTGAAACAATTTTACCAAAACAGAATTTCCGTGGTTTAGTTCTGTCTGTATGTTGCCTCGCAACACGTTCATTGATGATGTGTTGCCCTCGTTGTCTGTAAGTGTGATTTCCATAAACATATTTAATCATAATATACGCAGTTAAATACGCATATGAAAGTATCGGTCAAGAACGAGTACGGACAACTTAAAACAGCAATAGTAGGTAGAGCAACCAAGGCCAATTGGCCAACAGGTGATATCTATTTTGATAGAATGATGAAGTTGAGCACCTATGACGGTAAAACACCAAAGGGCAAAGTTCCTGAGGTAGTCATAGAAGAAGCGGAGTATGATCTAATAACTTTGAGAAATGTTTTAAGAGACAACGGTGTTGAAGTATTCAGGCCTGAAATAGTAGATTGGTCTATCATGACTTCAAGCTACGGCCACACCGCCACAGGAATGCACACGTATTCTGCCAGAGATCTGTTGTTGAGTGTTGACGACATGGTAATAGAATGTCCAACTCCTTTTATTAGTAGACAACATGAGTTCCAGGCATACGATGTAATTAAACAACAAGCCATGCGGGACGGTTGTAGATGGATAGCGGCTCCCAGAGCAAGAATGGAAACTGCGGAATGTGTTTTAGGCAACAACAAAATTAACCTCACTGAAAGATATCCTATATTTGACGCGGCCAATGTTATGAAGTTTGACGATAAACTTTTATATCTCAAATCAAGCACTGCCAATCAGGCCGGTGCAGAATGGTTACAGAAAATTGTGGGAACAAGTTTTGAGGTGATTGTTTGGGAAGGTGTGTATGCTCATGCACACATTGACAGTACTATTATTTCCTTAGCAAAAGATACTGTTTTGATCAACAGCACAAGAGTAACAGACGAACAACTGCCTAACTTTATGAAAGATTACAGAAAGATTTGGGTAAAAGATTGTGCCAAAGGTAAATTCCATAAATTTCCTTACGCATCAAAATGGATAGGAATGAACATACTGTCTATCAATCCTGAGACTGTGTTGGTTGATCCTATACAAAAAGATTTAATCGCACAACTACAACAAGAAAAATTTAAAGTAATTAAAGTGCCACTAAGGCAGGCAAGAACTCTCGGCGGTGGCCTGCATTGTGTTACAAACGATCTGGAGAGGGAATGAAAATTTACGGCGAACGTATAGGATTCATCGGCCTAGGCAAATTAGGTATGCCATGTGCAGAGGCAATAGCACAAAAAGGATTTGATGTTGCTGGATATGACATCATGTCTAAGTCTAGTGTATACATAGAGATTAGAGATTCTATAGAAGATGTTTGTAGAGATCGAGACATAATATTTGTTGCAACACCTACTCCACACGAGGACGGATATGATGGCAGAGAACCTACAAGCCACAAAGAACCAAAAGACTTTGATTACACGTCAGTCAAGAAAGTTTTAGAAAAATGCAATAGGTTCATGGGCAAGACACAGATGCTTGTATTGATATCAACTGTGCTACCAGGGACTATTAGGAGAGAACTTGCACCACTAATGACCAATGTAAAACTTATATACAATCCTTATCTAATTGCAATGGGCACCGTAGGGTGGGATATGCTTAATCCTGAAATGATTATGATTGGTACAAAGAAAGGTGTTTATGAAACTGCCACAAAGGCACAACAGCTAGAAAGTTTTTATTTGCAAGTGTGTGATAATATGCCTCGTATTGAGTTTGGCACATGGGAAGATGTTGAAGCAATGAAAATATTCTATAACACTTTTGTTAGTAACAAGATTGCTCTTGTTAACATGATACAGGATGTTGCAGAAAAATTAGGCAATATGAATGTGGATAGAGTTACTGGTGCATTAGCAAGAAGCACAAAAAGAATAGTCAGCTCTGCATATATGAAAGCTGGAATGGGAGACGGTGGTGCTTGTCATCCAAGAGATAATATTGCACTGCGTTGGTTGGCAAAAGAATTAAATTTGGGTTATGATTTATTTGAAACTATAATGACAGCACGTGAACAACAAGCAGAAAACATGGCAAAAGCTATCTTAAAACACGGAAAAAACGTATGGTTTTCCTCTGATTCATACAAACCAGGCACAGAACTAGTAGATGGATCATACTCATTGCTTGTACAATATTATGTTAAAAAACACGGAGGAACATTGGTAAACGGTTTTGACACACCAGTTGAAGTGATAGTAAGGGTACACGAAACGGATCAAATAACAGCAGATAATAAAACTATTATATTTGACCCATGGAGAACATACCCAGTAGCTGATAATGTTGTTTACTATGGTAAATAAGTACAGTTATTAGGAGACATAAAAAATGGCGGCAAATTATAAACATAAAAGATATTTTAGATGCATTAGCGATAGCGACAGCAGTGCTGTAACGTTTACAGCCGCAGGCGACTGGGCAAACTACATTAAATTTAATGCGGCCTTTAATACAAGTTCTCCGACTAAAACTTACGCACTTGAAGACTCAAACAAAACACTAGTGATAACTTACGAATTTGATACAGCTGACCAAGAGACAGCATTTAAGAATGCAGTTGATGCCGTTTGGAACGACAGCACATCACCCTACGTATCTACTTTATGGGAAGACTCTACTGACTTCTATGGATACTTTGTAGAGCACTTCAAAACTGTGTGGCTTCATAAAGATGGATCAGTTTCAGCAACAGACATTCACCCAGGACCAGAAACACCGGGCGACTTTTTTGGTTAATACCTAGCCATAGTCAATGGCAAACGCATACAAACACAGCAGGCATTTTAAAGTAATAACCGACAGCAACAGATCTTGTGTGACTTTCAGTTCTATAGATAATGCAAACTCCTATATTATTTTTACAGATGTTTTTAATACCTCATCTCCTATAAAAACTTACACACTAGATGATGGCAACACGACACTTGCCGTGACCTACGAATTTGATACAGCTGACCAAGAGACAGCATTTAAAAGTGCCATAGATAACTTTTGGAAAAATAATTCATCACCATTCATTGGTGCGGCAGACAATCATTTTGTAGACCATTGTAAAACTGTTTGGTACAACGCAGATGGTTCTGTGTCAGCTAGTACTGACAATCCTGGCCCTGCAATTCCGGATGATTTCTTTGAAGCTGACTAAAAACTAGTAATTAATTTTCCACAATTATTTGCACAGGTTGGATCACAATTATCAGTGTTCCATGTTTTCCTTAAATCTTTGAACCCCTCTAATTTAACAGGTTTTCTGTCTGCAATCCTTGTTCCATGGTAACAGCAAGGAGTGACTGTGCCGTCTGCCATTATGTAGATGTCACCTTTTAAATGCTCACAGCTGATTTCAAAACGTTTGCCTGTTTCAGGAAGATATTTTTTTGTCTTTGTAAGTAATTCTATGTCAGCCTTAGCATCGTATACCTGCGATCTTGCAGGCCTGCCATCTGGCTGTATCCAATGTGACACCTCACCTTCTTTGGTAAGTGCAGGAAAATCATCTCGGCCTTGAGCATCTGTATAGAACCCTTCAAACCCTAGTTGTTTGCTCAGCTCTCTTGCCTCGTCAATTTGATGTGCGTTGTGTTTGAAAGGAACCCATTTCCAATCTGCCTTACCTCCAGAACTAATGAACCACTTCACCCTATCCATTATCTTCTGCCATTCGACATCCTGTCTATATAAATGATTGGTGTCCTCTAGACCGTCTATGCTGAAGACTACGTGGGTTTGCAAATTTGCCATCTGTTCCCATATTTTTTTACTGCCTATAGATCCATTGGTAGTAACTTGCACAACACAGTCTCCTGTAATCTCTATTAATTCTACGATGTGGGGATTCATCATTGGATCTCCCAGCCCACCATTAAAATTTGCAAAGTCTAAATCTTGATATTGATTACGTATTGATTCGTACTGCTTAGGTGCCAAGTGTGTTTGATCAAACCAGTCCTTTACGTTGTAACCATAAATGTTTCTCGGACAGCCTGGGCATCTGGCATTACAATATGTAGAAGCTTCAATGTGAAATCTTGTGACTTTCATATATGATATTTAAGTCAGAAAAAAAGGGCGATAGTTGCCTACCGCCCTTTGGAATTATTAATTACGCAGAGTAATTAATTACTTTTCTGCCTGATTTTTTAAGCAATGAAATTATGTTAGCTTTCATTGTTAAAGCAGAAGATTGAGGTGCAACACCTAAAACGTTTACTGTAAAGTCAATACCTTTAGATAGTAACTTGTTAGTAGCAGTTTTTCTTGCAGTGTTTTTTACTGCTAGGTTGCTGAACTTGATTTTGCCACCGTGTACTTCACCGTTTACTTTGTACTTAGAAGCCGGCTCCGCAAATACACCGATTTGTTTTGCTCTAGATTTGAAGTTTCTAGTGTAAACAACGTATTGTGTTGAGTTTGCCATTGTGTTATTTTCCTTTTTAATAGAAGGAAAAAGTGTATTGAACATACCTGTTAGCATATTGTTTCCTTTTCCTTGGTTGTTAATAAATGAAGTAGAGTTTTATCTGAAAAGAGTATTATCAACTTCATATAAAATATATTTTATACTATGATTGGATAATAGTCAACCGCTAATTGTGAAGAGTGGTAATTTAATCTAGATAACAATAACAGGACAACCTTTGTAAATTTTTATCTAGAGTGGTAGGAACACCATGTAGTTGTTTCTCATTATTAATCATAATGTATCCTGTATTTTTAACACAATCAAATGCATGACGCACAGAGCTAGGAACAAGATTACCAATATAATGTATTTTCTGTGCATCATCCTTAATCTCTATTTCGTTATCTTGTGGATTATAAAATATCGTTCCTACATTGTTGCAGTCTTTCAAGTAAAGTTGCATTACTGTATCAACTCCGGGATTATCAAAGTGTGCAGGACAAGTAAAGCCAGGCAGGTCCAACCAAAAGATTGTGGTAATTTTCTTAACTGGTTTTCCTATTGCTTGACCTATTGCTTCTGCTTGTGAATCGATATGTTGTTGGATCTGCTCTAATACAGAACCAGGTGCAACCATTAGTTTTCTTCTCTGCCAGTCCTCTTGCCACTCCATTTTGGTAAAAGGAATAGCTTCTAGTATTTCTTTTGATAGACTGTCCAACAGGATGTCTGTGAACAATCCATTTACTTGGAATAAATCTTTTCTATCGTCTACTGGGTTGATCTGCATTGTCTGGTTTTGATTTAAATTTAGAAAATCTTAGGTTCACACCATCACACATAGGACACTGTATCATTCCTTGTTTTCTTTGCATGGTAAATGATTTTGTGTCTGGAAACTGTCCTTCGAACTGTGATTTACACGGGTGATTACATTTTATAGTGTATCTTATCATAATATTATTTACATTATATACTTGACCTTTATACTTGTCTACTATATTATAAAACTATGTTAAGATCAAATAGCGGATACGAAAAAGGCAAACCAAAGAAAACTTCACAGGGTAAGAACAAGAGTAGAATCAAAATGAGTTCTATGAACAAATCAAAGAAAAGATCATTCAAGGCCTACAATGGACAAGGAAGATAAAATTAAAAGATTAGAAGCAGAAGTTGGCAATCTAGAAGTACAGAATTCTGACTATCAACAAATAGTCAACGAGCTTACCAAAAAACTAGAGCAGTATGAAGATAGACACGGAACAGTGTTTAAGCCTGCTAGGAATTCACAAGAGAAAAAATAACCGCATCTTTCTTTCTACGAAACTTCACAGTTTCATAATCGACAATATGTATATGCAATGGTCCACCATATTTTTTAATTAGGTCCTCACCGTCGATGGGATATATTTTGACCCTATCCTCATCTGGTAATCGCAACTTATATCCCCAAAACAGAGGCCACCAGTGCAACGGGTTGAAAGAATCGAACTTCTCATTCATTGCAAATAAAAAAAGTATTGGAATTATAGTGAAAGGTTCTCCCCACAAAGGGATAGCATCAAATGTAAGGAAATCTATCAAGTGTACAAATCCTGTCCATAGACCAAGTATGGTAAACAGAATACCCATCATAGGCCAAAACTCTCCGTCAAGGCCATCTATGTCATGATCGTGGTGTCTGTAAGTCCTATACATGATAAATTTCTGTTGATTTTTACGGCTCAGTTTCATATAATATTACTTAACATAAGAATAATTAAGAGTACATATTTTGTTGTAACGCTCCTAGTGAAGTTCACAGCATTAAACCCCCAAATCGAATATTATGGAACTTGTCATACTAATGGCGGGTATTGTTTACGGCTTGATCATTGGCCTAATACCAGCCGCTGGAGCAACAACAGGACTAATCACACTATTTGGATTCATGCCCTACTTTGTGGGCGACCCTTACTTGGGTGTAATCTT
>MDSV01137987.1_pt1 | contig 10669 bp, 3 predicted proteins | sample 810851 | NCBI WGS metagenome assembly MDSV01 (sample SAMN05326640, study PRJNA326480) | marine metagenome | isolation source: seawater | place: Atlantic Ocean: North East | collected 2012 | reverse complement strand
GGCCGCCGCGTCGCGCTTCGCGGGCGACGCCGCGGGCGTCGCCGCGGGCGTCGCCGCGGGCGTCGCCGCCGCCGCCGCTCCGCCCTCCGCGGCGCTTTCGCTCGCCGCGCCGTTTTCCGCCGGCGGCGCCACTGCCTGGCCCTCCCTCGGGATGGCCACCGGCGGCGGCGCGCACGCCTTGAGCAGCTGCTCGACCGCCCCGCCCCCCAGCTTCGCCCCGAACCGCCCGAGGCCGGTCACGATCCCGCCGAGCGTCTTGGCTTCCCTCTTCTCCTTGAGCGCGAAGAGCGCGGCGCGCTCGGCGCGCGAAAACCCGGCGAGGCTGGCGACGGTGGGTGCGACTCGCTCGTCGCCAAAGGCCCAGTACTGCTTGATCAACGCCCGGAGCTGCGCGAGCTGGTGCGCTCGCGTGTCCAGGTCATCCTGCACGTCGCAAATCTGATCATCCAAACGCGTGAGCTTCTTCAAAGCGTTGTCTTCCAGGTACTGCAGCTGCTCCGCCTGCAGATTCGCCGCCACCTGCAGCGCCTCCGTGCACTCCTGCAGCCGTTCGCGGAGCGCATACGCCTCCGACGCCGCGAACTTGGCCTGCGTCTCCTTGATCTGCTTGTCCTTCTCGCCGATCATCCAGCGCTGGCGGCCGTTGTCCTCCTCCAGCCGCGCCAGCTCCGTGGTCAACCTCTGCATCTGCTGCGTGTCGACGCCGCCGGATTCGCCACCGCCGAATGAGAAGAAACCCGAATCCTTGACGCGCCGCCGCGCCGCTTCGCTCTCCAAGACGGCGACGCGCGCGCGCAGGCGCTTGATCTCCTCGGCGGCGCTCATCAGCAACGCGCGGTTCACGCCGTCCTCCGTCTCGCGGATCAGCGCGACGTTCTCCGAGGATGTCTCTTCCAGGCCGAGCATGCCTCTCAGACCGGCGTTCTCCGCGAGAATCGCGTCGCGCTCGTCGGCGTGCGCGGCGACGATGGTCTCCACCGCGGCGTCTTCGTACCACTTGATGCGCTCGGCGGATTGCGCCGCGACTTTCACGTACGTCGGCTTCATGGTGAGGTGCGTGTCGATGGGCATCCACTTCGAGGCGTACTGCGCCGCCTGGAAAAGCGCGACCGTCTCCGTGGCTTTGCTCGCCAGGCTGCCCACCTCGTCCAGCGCGTCGTGCCCCACCGACCCGAGCGCATCCGTCACGTGAGTCACCTGGCTCGCGAATGCCAGGCGGTCCAGGGATCCCTTGACCAAATCCGCGCTGCTCTCCCGATGCGGCTCGTCGCCGTGCAGCCGATCCGCGACCGCGTCGAGCTTCGAGCGCACGCGCGCCGCCATCTCGCTCGTCTCCGCGGACTGCGCGGGGGAGGACTGCTGCGACGCGAAGCGGGGAACGTCGCCCTGCACGCCGCCCCGGGACTTCACGGGCGGGGGCGTGGCGTGCGATCGCACGTTCTGCGCCTTCGCCTTGGAGTACTTGTCGTCGGGGTCGAACGCGCCCCCGGGACGGCGGCTCATCGCGCCGCGAGAGAGAGCGGGGGCGCGGGCAGTCGCGGAGCCTTCCTTCCGTGTCGCGAACGAAGAGCCGCGCCGCGGGTCTCGTGCGCCTGCGCAGCCACAGTGGGACGCTCGGGTTCTCGCTCGATCGTCGGGACGCGGCACCCGTTCCCGGACGCGCGAGTCCGACAAGTTCTCTCAAGTCGTGGAAATCGCCGGAAGGAGGATCGGCCGTGGCCAGTCGGCCAGTCATCGCGGGGAATCACCTCGACACGTCCTTCCCCGGCACACTCGAGCGCGCAGCGCGGACATGATGGCTGTCACCGCGTCGAACCTCCGCGCCACTCCCGCGATCGCGGCGGTGCAACGCGCGCCCCGCGCGTGCCGCGCCGCCGCCGTCGTTCGCGGCGGGTGCGCCTCATCCTCGGGCGCGCAGTCTTCCGCCAAGCTCTCCGCCAGACGCGCGGTGGCGGGTGGCGCCGCCGCGCACCTCGCGCGCGAGTCCCGCCTTACTCTCGCACTCCGCGCGCCCACGCGCGGACGCACCTCTGTGGTATGTCCAGCGCGCGCCTCTGCCTCGAGCCCGCGGCCCCACGACACGCGCGCCGCGCCGCGTCGCCCGCGCGGCCCATCGTTATCCGCCGATCACCCGCGATGCGCTTTCTCGCCTCGCGGCTCGCCCGCGAACGACCCCGTCGGAAACTCATCATCTGACCGCGCCTCGCATCCGCGCTCCCGCCCTCGTCACCGGAAAAACCCAAACCAAACCCACAGATCTCCGCGTCTCTGTTCGGCGTGGGCGCGCCCGAGGCGCTGGTCATCGGCGTCGTGGCCCTCCTGGTGTTCGGCCCCAAGGGCCTGGCCGAGATCGCGAAGCAGCTCGGAAGCACGCTCCGCGCCTTCCAGCCCACCATCCGCGAACTGCAGGACGTGAGCCGCGAGTTCAAGGAGACGCTGGAGGACGAAATCGGGCTGGACGACATCAGGAACCCGACGCCCACGCCGCGCCAGGCGCCGCCGGCGAACCAGGCGGCGGCGCCTCCGGCGGCGCCCGCCGCGGCGACTGCGGCGGACGAGGCGGAGGTGACTGAGGCGATGCGCAAGGCGGCGGCGGAGGCGGCGTGGGGCGCCGCAGAACCGCCGCCGCCGGCGCAGACAGAAGCCCCGGCGGAGCCCGTGGCCGCCCCCGCGGAGGCCGCGCCGGCGGAGGCTGCGCCGGCGGAGGCCGCGCCGGCGGCGCCCGCGGAGGTCCCTGCGGACCTCGCCGCGGAGGAGGGCGAGGCGCCCCCCAAGGCGTGAGCGATGCGCGGCGCGTTTTATGTATTATGGCGAGCGAACATCGGGTCGAAACGTTTTTTTTTGTCACGCGCGAGCGTCGCATGGACTCTGAAACCGCCTCCGGTGGCGTCTCGCGGCTTTTCGCGGCTCTTTTTTCGCGGCTTCGCGTCGACGACCGTGGTGTCTGCCTAGTCTTCCTTCTTCGTGCAGTCGTTGCCGTTGCTGTAGCAGAAGGACAGGAACAGGATCAGGACGACGATGAGCACGAAAGCCGCGAACACGAGCTTCATCTTCAGGTTTTGCCACCACATGCGCCGGCGCAGCGCGCGCCCGGTGCGGTGGAAGTTGTCCGCCTGGAACCGCAGGTTCTCGGTCTTGTCCACCAGCAGCTCGATCTTCTCGCCGCGGTCCAGCACCTTCTCGATGTTGTCCATCATGATCTCCTTCACCTCGCTCACCTGCTGCTGCACGCGAGACACCTTCGAGTGCGCTTCGGGATCGGCGCCAGCGGCGTCCATGTGCTGCTTCAGCACCGGCGCGAACGAGCGGTTGAGCGAGTGCGCGATGGCGTCGCGCGCGCGCTCGCCGTATGACGCCGCGAACTCCGCGGCGATCCTGTCCAGGCACGAGAAAGGTACCTCCCTCCCGAACGCCTCGTCCGCGACCACCAGGAACACGTACCCGTCGCTCTCCAGGTAGTTGAACGTGTGGCCATCCGCCACGAGCGTGAACTTTTTCCGCGCCTTGAGTTGCTCGATCATCTTGGGCAGGGTCTGCGGCGAGAGACGAGGGGAAAGAGGCGCGACGCGTCCGGCGAGATGAACGCGCGCGGCGGGGCGGGCGCGCGCGGCGGCGGGCGAGGCGCGACGCGGCGGAAGGGCGCGGGGGAGGCGGGGAGGGACGAGATCTGGTCAGGAGCGGAAAAAAAAGCGCTCGCGGTGGGCCGTTTGGCCCTCCTCGCGTCCGCGGCGGGCGGTCGGCACGGCACCCGGGCGGGGGTAGCGGTCGTCCGCGCAACGATCGCGTCCATGCCCTCGAAGCGTGCGTCGTCGCGAGTGCGCGCGCCTCTCGGGGCACGTCGCGCGCGTGGGGAACGTCTCGAGGCGAGTCGTCGCGCGACGCGTCGCGCCGAGTCATTCCCCAACGAGTCGGAAGGTTGGCACGCAGACGCACCTCCGCGGCGACCGTGGCGAAGTTGCCGCTGTGGCTGGTGTGCTCCGCCAGCACGGTGGGCCCGCGGGCCACGAACGCGTAGATGAGCGGCATCGTGACACGCGTGCGTTCGCGGCGCGGTCTCGCTCTGATCTCGAGGACGGCGCTTGTTCGTTTCGTTTCCACGTGGTGCTTTTAAAAAATCGCGCGACCCCACCTCCCGACGGCCGACGCGAGCGCTCGAGAGTCGAGACTCGACGACTCGGCACGCTCGCGCTCGCGCCTCTGCAGGTCGAAAAACAAAAAAAGCTCCCAACCGGACACTTTCCAGTCAGCAAAATTAACCTAATCGAGAAAAGCGGACTGCGCCCCTGTTTGCGACCCGTCAAATCGCCCGATTCGCGGAATGCCTGGCGCAGCGCCGCGCTCGCCCACGCCAGCCGCGGCGGAGGTTTGTGAACCAGCAAAATCCGCCCCTATCCGCCCCGCTGGCACCGAGAGGGCAAGAAAACCAACAAAATAGCCGCGTCGGGGTTCGGTGACATCCCTCTTCGCTCGTTCGCGGAAGCGCGCCGCGTCGCTCCGCGCGCGTCAGTCCCAGACCGCGCATAGACGCGCGGCCCGATCGAGTTTTATCGCGCGCGTCTGTCGTGCGGGGCGTAGGAGTCGCGTCGGCCACGGCGGAGCACGCGCGCGCGGCATCCACGTCGGTTCGAAAGTCTTCCTGGCTTCTTCTGACTCGGCGGTTCGGGGAAGGGATCACGGGTACCGACCTTCGAGGGGTGCGCGCCGGAGCGGGGAGGCATGGAGGCGAGCATGGCGGGCGCGCTGATCGGTGACGCTGTGATCACCGCGGCGCGCCCCCGCGGCGCGCGCGCGCGCAGGCCCGCGCGGAGCGCCTCGCCCGGCGCGTTCACGCGCGGGGGCGTTCGGACCAAAGCCGCCGCTTCGAGGCTTCCCTCGAGTGGGTCTTCGTTCGGGGACGCGAACGCGTCGTCCGGGGCGTGCGTCGCGCCGGACGGGGCGGCGGCGGCGCCCACGAACGCGACGTCGTACGCGCGCCGCGCGCCACCCCGCGCCTCGCGCGTGGTGCCCCGCGCCACGGAAGACGAAGACGCCTATGGCGCCGGCGGCGACTACGAGACCGGGCAGACGGAGGTGATGCGCTCCGTGGCCGAGCGGGTCAAGGCGGCGCGCGAGTTGGCAAAGCGGCTCGCGTCCAGGGAGGAGGAGCTCGCGGCCAGGAACGGCACGTTACCGCCGACGCAGCCGGACTCGGCGCCTCCCGCGCCTCCGCCACCACCGAATCCGCCGGGACCCCCGCCCGGAACCGACGCGGCGGCCGCGGAACCGGAGGCGGCGGAATCGGAGGAGACGTCGCAATCGTCGGAAGCGGAGGCCCTGCTCGAAGCTGACGACTTGAATGAATCGCGGTCCTCGTCGGACGACGAGGACTCGTCGTACGACGAGACGGAGGCCACTGAGGCTGCCGCGCGCGACCTGATGGGCGAGTACAACGGCAACGCGGACGCCGCCGCCGCCGCCGCCGCCGCGCGCTCCAAGCTGGCCGAGATGGAAGCCGCCGCCGCTGAGGCGGAGGCTTCGGCGTTCGCGGCACGCGCGGTGAGCGACATGGACGACGCCGTGACACGCATCCGTCAGGAGGCGGCCAAGCGCGTCGCGACCGCGGAGCGCGAGCGCGATCGCGCCAAGGAGCAGTCGCGCGTCGCGGTGGCGGAGGTGAAGCAGAAGAAAGCCGCCATCGAGGAGATGCTGCGGCAGATCAAGCTCGACGCCGACACACGCGTGCGCGACGCCGAGGACATGATGTCGGAGTGGGAACAGCTGGCGGAGACGTCCCGGCTCGCGAAGCTCGCCGCGGAAGAGGCGATGGAGACCAAGATCAAAGCTGCGGAGGAGACCGCCGCCGCGGACGTCGCCGCCGCGGAAAAGCGGGCGGCGGCGAAAACCGCCGAGGTGGAGAAGGCGCTGGCGGACGCGAAACGAGACGTGGACGCGGCGAAGATCGTGCAGGAGGAGATCTCGAGGCAGGAGAAGGAGAAGTACGAGCGGCTCACCGCGGAGGCGGTGTCAACCGCGGACGCGCGCGTGGCCGAGGCGGAGAGCGCGCTGGAGGAGGCGACGCGGCGCGCGAACGAAGCGCAGGAGGGCGCGCGGTCGGAAGCCGAGGAGATTCTCAAGGAGGAGCTCAAGAACGCCGAGGAGGCGCTGAACGCGGCGGAGGAGATCGCGCGCATCGAGGTGGCGGCCGCCGAGGAGGCGGCCGCGGTGCTCGTCGCGGAGAAGGAGGAGGAGGCGCGCCGAGCCGTGGAGGCTGCCGAGGCGAAGGTGAAGAAGGCGGTGAAGCAGAAGGAGGAGGAGATGCAGCGCCGCGTCGTGGCGGCGCAGGAGAAGGCGGCTGCGGATGTTGCCGAGGCGCGCGAAGAGGCGGAAGAGGCGGCGAAGACGGCGGAGGCCATCGCCGCCGCGAAGGACGCCGTCGCGAAGGCGGTGGAGGAGGCGGAGGCTGAAGTCGCTTCGTCGATGAAGAAGGCGTCCGAGTCGGAGAAGGAGGTGAAGAAGATTCGCGCCGCCGCCGATGCGCGCGTCGACGAGCTCACCACCGACTTTTCGCGGCGCATCGAGGAGACGCGCGAGGAGGCGAAGCAAAGAGCCGAGGCGGAGATCGAGACCGCGACGGCCAAGGCGGAAGCCGCGGAGAAGCGCGTGGACGAGATCAAGGCGGATGCGCAGAAACGCGCGGACGAAGCCGTCGAGGCTGCCGAGCGCGCGGCGAACGAGGCCATCGCGGCGGCGAAGAAGCGCCGCGAAGAGGAAATCACGGCGGCGAAGACGGAGGCGGCGGCGGCGATTGAAGCCGCCAAAGCCGATTTCGAGACGAAGCTGGAGGCGGCGCGCGCCAAGACCAAGAAGGCGCGCGAGGAGGCAGCGCAGTTCCGCCAGGCTGCCTCCGAGGCGGCGGAGTGGGAGGCGGCGGCGGCCAAGGCGGAGGCGGAGGCGTACGCCGCGCTCGAGCGCGAAGCGAAGGCGAACGAGCGAACGGTTGAGGCGGAGAAGACGCGCGACGAAGCCGTCGAGAAGCTCACCGACGCCGAGCTCGCCGCCATCGCCGCCGGGAAAGAGACGGACGCGGAGCGCGCGAAGGTGCAGGAGCAGATCGCCGCGACCGCCGCGGCGGTGCAGGCGGCGGTTTCCGAGGCGAACGAGTTCTCCGTGATGGAGATCCAGAAGGTGCGGGACGAGCTGAAGGCGGCGGAGGAGGCGGCGGCGCGGCGCGTCGCCGAGGCGGAGCAGCGGGAGAAGCAGGCGAAGGTGGACCTCGAGCGGCTCGCCGCCGACAAGCTCTCCGCGGAGGAGCACTTGGAGGTGAAGCTCGCGGCGGCGCTCGCGGAGAAGGAGGACGCGGAGACGCGCGCGGCCGAGGCGCGGCGCGTCTCGGAGGACCTGCAGGCGAACGAGCCGATGGAGCAGGCGATCGAATTCGAAAAGCGCGTGGCGAGCGCCACCGCCGAGCTCGAACGCGCCGTCGCCGCCGAGCGAGACAAGGCGGAAACCGCGGAGCACGCGGCGCAGCAGCTCGAGTTCAAGCTCGGGTCGCTGCAGCACGAGCTGGAGACCGCGCAGGCGGAGCTGGAGCTCTCGTCCTCCGCCGAGCTGCGGCAGGCGAAGGGCGAGAGCCGCGTGCAGACGGAGATTGCCGCGCTGCAGGTGGCGCTGGAGGCGCGCGACGCCGAGATTCGCGCGCTGAAGGGCGAGGAGGGCGGCGGCGCCGACGACGCGCCGATGCCCGAGCACGGCCCGGGCGCGTCCGCCGCGCACATCGCCGCCGCGCAGGCCGCCGCGGGGGTCGCGCCGGCGGGCGGGACGCCGGGTGCGTCCGCGCCGGGGTCGAACGACGACAAAACGGCGGAGGAGCTCGAGCTGGAGGACTTGCTGAACGAGGTGATGGCGCTGAAGGGCGAGAGCGGCGAGAGCGGCGACGAGACCGCCCAACCGGCGCCGACGCCGGCGGAGACGCCTCCCGACGCGGCGCCCGACGCGACGCCCGCGGCGTCCGTCGAGTCCCTGCAGACCATGGAGAGCGTGTACGCGGAGGCGTACCACGCGACGCTCGCGGCGCGCAAGGCGGCACGCCGCAAGGAGGCGGAGACCTGGGCCAGCACCCAAGTCGCCGTGGTGGCGTCCTCGGTGAAGGAGGTGTACCACTGGCTGGGCGGCGGGCCGCGCCACGGCGACAGCGCCATCATCTACAACCGCCGCAACCCCAACGGCTTGGGCGACGGCGGCCAGCTGTTCATGCACCTGGGGTACAACGGGTGGCAGGGCGACCCGAGGCAGGTGGGCATGCGCCCGCTGTCGCACGACCACCCGTCTCGGACCGAGTACTGGCTCAACGACCAAGGCGGCGATTGGTGGATCGCCGAGCCCGTGTTCGTCCCCCCAGAGGCGAACGTGCTGGACTTTGTCTTCTCCGACGGCGAGGGCGAGTACGACAACTTCGCGGGCAAGGACTACCACTCGCCGGTCGCCGGCGACGACGGCTCGCCCCCCGTGGAGGTCGACCACGTGGCCGAGCGCGAGGCGCAGCTGGAGGCTGAGCAGGGCCACCTGGACGCGCAGTTTGCCGAGCGCGCCGGGCGCGCCGCCGAGCGCAAGTTCGTCTCGCGCCAGGGCTTCGACGTGAAAATCGCGGAGGACCCGGCCACCGCCAAGGTGGTGGTCGTTCCCGACAAACCCACGGCGGGCGGCACGATCGAGATTTTCTACCGGCGCGCCGACGACACCTCCGACCCGAAGGCGCCCCTGCGCGGCGCGGCGGACATCTTCGTGCAGGGCGGCTGGAACCGCTGGACGCACCCCGACGGCTTCGGTCCGACGCGCATGGAGCCCGCGCCGCGGCCGCCGGGGGGCGAACGGGCGCAGTCGGCGCTGGTGGCGAAGCTGCAGATCCCGGCGGACGCGCACGTCTGCGACTTCGTGTTCACGGACGACGCGAGGACCATGGAGGGGCGGTACGACAGCCGGGACGGCCTGGATTACCACAAGAGCATCGCCGGCGCGAGCGGCGGCGATAAGCCGTCGCTGCGGGTGGTCCACGTCGCCGTGGAGATGGCGCCCATCGCCAAGGTGGGCGGCATGGGCGACGTGGTCACGGCGCTGTCGCGCGCGGTGATCGAGGACGGGCACTCCGTGGAGGTGATCCTCCCCAAGTACGACTGCATGGACACGGACAGCATCGAAAACCTGGCAAACGTGGACGCGTTCGCGATGAAGGACGACCACGCGGTGTACGTGTGGAAGGGCGAAGTGGAAGAGGTTCCGGTGACGTTTCTGCAACCGGACACCGGGCACTTCGACGTGGGGTGCATCTACGGCCGCGGCGACGACCACGTGCGCTTCGAGTACTTCTCCGAGTGCGCGCTGGCGTACATGACGCACGCGGGGATCGTCCCGGACGTGATCCACGCGCACGACTGGAGCACCAGCCACGTGTGCTTCGCGCGCCGCAACCGGCTCCCGCCGGGCGCGGCGACGGTGATCACCATCCACAACCTGCAATTCGGCGACGACCTCATCGGGCGCGCGATGCGCAAGTGCACGTTTGCCACCACCGTCTCCCCGACGTACGCGGAAGAAATCTCCAACCACAACGCCATCGCCGCGAACGCGAGCAAGATGGTGGGCATTCGCAACGGCATCGACGTCGAGCTCTGGGACCCGCTCACGGACGAGTACATGCCCGTCAACTACAACGCCGAGACGTTCGCGGAGGGCAAGTCGGCGGCGCGGCGCGAGCTCAGCGAGCGGCTTGGCATGGAACTGTGCGAGACGCGGCCGCTGGTGGGCGTCGTCGCGCGCCTGACGCAGCAGAAGGGCATCCACCTGATCAAGCACGCGTGCTGGCGCGCGCTCGAGCGCGGCGGGCAGTTCGTGCTCCTCGGCTCGAGCCCGGACGGGAACGTGCAGAACGACTTCAACACCATGGCGTACGAAGTGGGCGGGCAGTACCCGGGCCAGAGCGGTTTCGTATTCGCCTACGACGAACCGCTGTCGCACCTGGTGTACGCCGCGTCGGACATGCTCCTGGTGCCCTCGATGTTCGAGCCGTGCGGCTTGACGCAGATGATCGCCATGCGCTACGGCACCGTCCCGGTGGTGCGCCGGACTGGCGGGCTCAAGGACACCGTCTTCGACGTCGACGAGGACGCGCCGCGCGCGCAGGAAGCGGGCCTGCGCGTCAACGGGTTCGCGTTTGAGGGGAGCCAGGACTACGACATCGACCACGCGCTGGACCGCGCGCTGATGACGTACGACGCCGAGCCGGAGAAGTGGCGGTCCATGGTGGGCGACATCATGCGCCAGGACTGGGGCTGGAACGACCCGGCGAAGACCTACGTCGAGCACTACTGGAAGGCGGCCAAGAGCATGAAGGACGCCTACTTCTCCACCCGGAACCGGGACGACGACGACGACCGGTGACGGCGAGAAGAGACGGTCGCGCGACGACTTCTTTTTTCCGCAGTCTATTCATACTACCTACGATGAAACGTTTCGCGTCGCGTCGCTTCTTTCTTCGCTCGCCCCGCCGTCACGTCGCGCGTCCTCTAGTCGCCGATGCCGAAGTAGCCGCGAATGGTGAACGGTTCCTGCTTGATCTCCGGGTCGGGCTTGACCTCGGGCTCGGGCTTGACCTCGGGCTCGGGCTTGACCTCGGGCTCGGGCTTGACCTCGGGCT
>MDSV01105581.1_pt1 | contig 10669 bp, 12 predicted proteins | sample 810851 | NCBI WGS metagenome assembly MDSV01 (sample SAMN05326640, study PRJNA326480) | marine metagenome | isolation source: seawater | place: Atlantic Ocean: North East | collected 2012 | reverse complement strand
TAATATGGCTCGTATAGCAGGAATCAATATTCCACAAAATAAAGTTGTAAGCATAGCTCTAACCTATATTCATGGTATTGGTCCTTTTTCTTCAAAGAAAATTTGCGAAAAATTAAATATACCATCTTCGAAGAGAGTTAACGAATTGACGGAGGAACAAGTATTAAAAATTAGAGAATTCATAGATTCAAATCATAAGGTTGAGGGAGATTTAAGAAGAGAAGTTTCTGTAAATATTAAACGATTAGTAGATTTAGCTTGTTATAGAGGAACAAGACATAAAAAAAAATTACCAGTGCGAGGTCAAAGAACACAGTGTAATGCGAGAACTCGTAAAGGAAAAGCTATAGCAATAGCTGGAAAAAAATTAACACCACTCAAGAAATAATTTAAAATTAAATGAATAAAAAAATAGAAAAAACTGAAAAAAAAGTTAACGTTAAAACTCCTGAACCAATTAAAAAAGAAAGCTCTTTTAAAAAAAAGAAGAAGATAAAAAAAAATATAACATCTGGAATAGCTTATATTTATTCAACTTTTAATAACACGATTATATCTATAGCAGATGAAAGCGGTAATGTAGTATCGTGGTCGTCCTCAGGTTCAAAAGGTTTTAAAGGATCTAGAAAATCTACTCCATACGCAGCACAAGTAGCCGCAGATGATGCTGGATCAAAAGCTTACGAACAAGGATTAAGAACTTTAACAGTTCAAGTAAAAGGACCAGGCTCTGGTAGGGAAACAGCATTAAGATCTTTACAATCCAAAGGATTTAAGATTTTGTCAATTAAGGATACAACGCCAATGGCACACAACGGAGCAAGGCCACCAAAAAGAAGGAGAGTATAAATGCAAACAACTACAAATATTATAGACAAGAATTGGAAATCTTTAATCAAACCGAACAAACTAGAGATTACAAGCAGTGATGACAAAACTATTGCAAAAGTTGTTGCTGAACCTTTGGAAAAAGGATTTGGTCAAACAATAGGAAATTCTTTAAGAAGAATTTTATTATCTTCAATCCAAGGCGCAGCTGTTACTGCCATTCAAATAGATGGTGTACTTCACGAATTTTCATCAATAAAAGGTGTTAGAGAAGATGTTACAGATATAGTTTTAAATGTTAAAAATTTAGCCATAAAATCTACATCTACTGGTGCAAAAAAAATAATTTTAGATATAAAAGGACCCAAAGAAGTTAAAGCCAAAGATATAACACTTGTCCCTGAAATACAAATTTTAAACCCAGAACAAACTATATGTAACTTAGATGAAAAAACAAATTTTCACATGGAATTAATGATAAGTAATGGTAAGGGTTATGTACCTGCTCCCAAAAATAGATCTGAAGATAGTCCATTAGGATTAATAACAATTGACTCTTTATTTAGTCCTGTAAAAAAAGTTTCTTTTTCTGTTGAAAACACTAGAGCAGGAAGCGCTCTTGATTATGATAAATTGGTTATGACCATTGAAACAAATGGCACTATTGCTGCGGAAGATGCAATTGCTTATTCTGCAAGAATATTCCAGGACCAATTATCAATGTTTGTAAATTTTGAAGATCCTCAAGAAACTGTTAAAGAGGTCAAATCTTCTGAACCTGAATTTAATAGAAACTTACTAAAACGAGTTGAGGAATTAGAACTTTCAGTAAGATCGATGAATTGTCTAAAAAATGATAATATTATCTATATTGGTGATTTAGTCCAAAAAACTGAGCCAGAAATGTTAAGAACTCCTAATTTTGGAAGAAAATCTCTAAATGAAATTAAAGAAGTCCTAAACACTATGTCTTTATATTTAGGAATGGAAATACCCAATTGGCCACCCGATAATATTGCCGAATTATCTAAAAAACTTGAAGAAAATAATTTTTAATGAGACACGGAATCGGTTATAGAAAGTTAAACAAAACTGGCGAACATCGTAAAGCATTATTTAAAAATATGCTCAATTCACTTATAAAGTATGAACAAATAATAACTACTTTACCAAAAGCTAAAGAATTAAAACCACAAATTGATAAAGTAATTACAATTGGTAAGAAAAATATATTGAGTAATAAAAAAAGACTTTTTTCTCAACTACAAGACAAAAATTCAGTTACAAAAGTTTTTGATGAATTATCAAAAAGATATAGCTCAAGAAAAGGAGGATATTCTCGAGTTTTAAAGGCTGGATTTAGAACTGGAGATGATGCTCCTATGGCTGTAATTGAGTTAGTGGATAGAAATCCTGAAGCTAAAAAAATTGATAAGCCAAAAAAAACAATAACAAAAGATAAAGATAAAGACACCGATCAAAAAAAAGTAGCAAGCAAATAAGTTCAGCTCTACATGCCAAAAACCTATATCGTTGAAAAAGATTATCAAAACACACGTTTCGATAGATGGTTTAAGAAAAAAATTATTAGTTTGCCTCAATCATTAATTGAAAAAATTATTAGATTAAATAAAGTTAAAATTAACAGAAAAAAAGCCAAAACATCTTATAGAGTTCAAAGTGGCGATATAGTAGATGTTTATGACATCACAAAATTTAAGGTAACTGATAAGCCTAAAGTATTAAAATATAAACCATCAAGAAGTGAAGTGAACTTTTACGATGATTATATTATAGAAAATAATGAAAATTTTGTAGTCATAAACAAACCAGCAGGTATTGCTGTTCAATCAGGCACAAAATCTTTTAAGAATATAATTGATATATTAAAAGATACAAAATATTTTAAAAATTATAAGCCTTATATAGTGCATCGATTAGACAAAGAAACCTCAGGTATTTTAATTGTAGCCAAAACAAGAGAATATGCACAATTATTTACTTCACTTTTTAGAATAAGGAAAATACATAAAACTTACATTGCTTTAACCCATGGAAAAATTTTAAAATCTAAAGACATATTGAAAGATGATTTAATTATTTATGATAAGAATAAAAAGATAATACAAAAAGCCATTTCCTATCTAAAAGTTTTAAAATCATCTGAAAATTATTCATATATTGAACTTAATCCAATAACTGGTAGAAAACATCAATTGAGAAAACAACTTTATAACATTGGTAATCCCATTGTAGGTGATGACAAATATTATATGAACAGAAAATATGATAAAATAAAAAAATCACGAAATAAAAATCTTATGCTACACGCCTATAAGATAAAATTTATGATAAATAATATTCAATATAACTTTAAAGCTAAATATAGTAATGAATTTGAAGAATTCATAAAGAGACAATTTTAAATTTTTTTTATGTTTTTCGTAAATATTTTTATTAATTTTTTTTCAACATTCTTAACAACCAATTTACTTTCATTATTAATTGAAGTTATTTTTTGATTATCAAGTCCACAAGGCATAATTTTAAAGTACTGATCAAGATCGTTATTAATATTTATTGAACATCCATGAAATGCTATCCATTTTGAAACTCTTAAACCGATGGCAGCTATCTTTTTTTTATTGACCCAAATTCCAATATTTTTTCTATCTTTTTTTCCTCTAATTTTCCAAAGTGAAAGAAACTCAATTATACTTTCTTCAATTGTATTTATTAATTTTCTTATATCCTTTTTTCTTTTGTTTAAATCTAAAGCAAAATATATGATTTTTTGACCAGGGTTATGTAGAGTAATTTTACCTCCCCTGTTAGTTTTTATGATCTTAATTTTTTTATCTATTATTTCATTATTTTTTGATCTTATTCCTGCAGTATAAGTAGTAGAGTGTTCTAAAACCCATAACAGTTCTTTCCCTCTATTTACTTTAAGTTTTTCAACACGTTCTTGAAGAACTTTCATAGCAATTTTATAGGAAATACGTCTTTTGCTTATTTTGATATCAATGCTCATTTAGTTTGAAATTTACCATTTTATGGACTATTAGTCTCAAAAAAAACAATCTGAGGTTTTTATGACTCTAGTTAAATCAACAGGAAATAAAAAAGTCAATCTCGATTTTAATAAAGAATTCATTAATACTTTTTCTGACAAAATACAATCTTCAGATATTAAATTTATAAATCAGACTCTAAAAGATTTACATGAGTCAGACGTAGCTAATTTAATAGAAAATTTGTCAAATGAAACAAGAACCAAGCTTATTGAAATAGAAGAATTTAATATTGACCCAGATATTTTTATTGAATTAAATGAGTCAGTTCAAGCTGAGGTTCTTCAACTTTTATCTATTGAGTCGATAATTAATATAATTAAACGGTTAGAATCGGACGATTCAATTAAAATCTTAGAAAATTTAGAAAAAGAAAAAAAGAATAAAATTTTAGACAAATTACCACCTAAAGATAAATTTTTATTGGCAGAAGGTTTAAGTTACCCCGAAGACTCAGCAGCTAGAATTATGCAAAGGGAGTTTACAGCAGTTCCAAGTAATTGGAGTGTTGGTCAAACAATAGATTATTTAAGAGAAAATAAAGATTTACCAAAAGAATTTTTAGAAATTTTTATCGTAGATAATGATTTTAAACCTGTAGGCACTGTACCATCCTCAAGAGTCTTGAGAACTTCACGAGACTCAAAAATGAATTCTATTATGACTGAGATGCCTGTTTTGATTTCTGTCCACATGGATAAAGAAGAAGTTGGACACACATTTGAAAGTTATAACTTAGTTTCGGCTGGTGTAGTTAATAAAGATAATAAATTAGTTGGAATGATTACAGCTGACGATGTTGTAACGGTAGTACAAGATGAAGCCGAAGAAGATGCTTTAAGACTAGCAGGTGTAGGAGATGAAGAAATAACAGATACTGTTATAATAAAAACTAAGAGAAGATTTAATTGGTTATTACTCAATTTATTTACAGCATTGTTAGCTACCTGGGTGATAAGTAACTTTGGTGCTTCAATAGAGCAAATGGTTGCGTTAGCTTTTTTAATGCCAATAGTCGCTTCAATGGGTGGTAATGCAGGCATGCAAACCTTAGCAGTAACTATTAGGGCTATTGCAAAAAAAGAATTATCAGAAAGTAATTTTAATCGAGTTGTTGGAAAAGAATTTATAATTGGGATTTTGAATGGAATTATCTTTGCCATCATAACAGGCATTATTGTTCATATCTGGTTTAAAGAAATACAGCTGTCATTATTAATTGGAGTTTCTATGGTCTTGAATATGATTGTAGCCGGTCTCTTCGGAATACTAGTTCCAGTATCTTTAAAAAAAATGAACATTGATCCTGCTTTGGCTTCAAGCGTTTTTGTCACTACAATAACTGACGTAATTGGCTTTTTATCTTTTTTAGGTTTAGGATCTTATTATTTTCTTAATTAAAAATTGTCAATTAATCGAATTTTTTTAAAATAAAGGGCAAAGAAAATATTAAATTTATCTCTTTTATTTTTAGGAGGTTTTAATGTTTTTAAATTATATAATTCTAAGTAGTCAATTTTTGAAACGCCTAAATTTAATAAATTTTTTTTCAATTTTAAAAGGTGACGTTTATTGAATTTTTTTTTAATTAATTTTTTTTGATTTTTAAGATATTTTACAACATTTGAAGCAATATTAAGTAAATGATTGTCTAAATTTTTGTTTCTTGTAGAGAATGCTAATCCACTTTTTTCTCTTATTGTTTTACAATGAATTATCTTAGTTTTAATATTTCGTTTAAAAATATGCATATAAATTAAATATGATTGTTGGAAATCCTTATTACCAAGGAGAATATACTTAGGTTTTATTATTTCTAAGAACCTATTAACAATATCTAAGACTCCTTCAAAATGACCTTTCCTCGTTTTTCCACAAAGTTTTTTTGAAAATTTATCTAAAAATATTTTATTTTTTGGTTTAAATGAAAAAATATCTTTTGAATTTGGAATATATACAAAGTTAACTTTCAATTTTTTCAAAATTCTTAGATCTTTTTTCAGACTACGGGGGTAATTAGAAAAGTCCTTTTTTTCATTAAACTGTTTTGGATTTACAAATATTGAAACTAATGTTTTGCCTTTTAAAATTTTAGCCTTTTTTATTAAAGAAATATGGCCTTTATGCAAACCACCCATAGTAGGCACAAAAGATATATTTTTGATATTTAAAATCTGATTTTGTAATTTATATTTATTTTTAAATATTTTCATTTGTTTGTCGTAATGATAATAACTATTATAAGAATCATATGATAAAACAAGCAATTATTCCATTAGGAGGACTTGGCACAAGAATGCTACCTCTTACAAGCGTGATACCAAAAGAACTTCTACCAATTAATGGTAGACCTAATGTTGAATATATCATGGATGAATGTATTCAAGCTGGTATTAAGGAATTCATATTTATTATCTCAAAAAACAAAGAGAGTATTAAAAAATATTTTTATAATGATAGTTTTTATAAAAAGATTATTAAAAAAAAAAAGATAAGCGAATTATAGAAGAATATAAGAAAATTAAAAGATATAGAAAAATGATTAAATTTATTTATCAAGATAAACCAAAAGGAACAGGTGATGCTGTTTTAAAATGTAAAAAAATAATAAAAGGAAACTTTTTTTTAATGCTTCTTCCGGATGATTTAATTATAAGAAAAAATTGTTCAAAGGAAATGATTAAATTACATAAAAAAAAAAATTGTTCTATTATTGCTACCAAAAAAGTAAATAAAAAAGATGTTTCAAGATGGGGAATTCTATCTATAAAAGAAAAAAAAGGTAATAATTTTGAAATTAAAGATGTTGTTGAAAAACCAAATATTAAAAAAGCTCCATCCAACTATGCTATAATAGGTAGGTATATTTTACCTTTTAAAATATTTGACGAAATTAAGAAACTAAAACCAGGTCAAGGTAAGGAAATTCATATTACTGATGCGATTAGAAGACTTATATTTAATAAAGAAAAATTTTTTGCTAATATTTTTCGAGGTAAATATTTAGATTGCGGTACACTAAGGGGCTATATTAATTCTAGTATAGAAATGGGCAAAGTAAATAAATGAAATTATGCATGATAGGCACAGGTTATGTAGGCTTAGTAAGCGGAACTTGTTTCGCAGATTTAGGAAATCAAGTCTATTGTGTGGATAAAGATTCACTCAAAATCAATAAATTAAATTCTGGTATTTCCCCTATATATGAACCAGGTTTAAATGAATTAATAAAAAAAAATAGTTTGGCAAAAAGATTAATTTTTACAACTAATTTAAAAAAGGCTGTTAATTCCTCTAGTATAATATTTATTTGCGTAGGTACTCCTAGTAAAAAAAAATCTTTGAAAGTAGATCTTTCTTACGTTTACCAATCTATTAGGGAGGTTTTGTTATCAACAAGAAAAAAAAAGATTATTGTAACAAAATCGACCGTGCCTGTTGGGACTGGGGATGAAATAGAAAGAATTATTAGGAAAAAAAACAAAAGAAGTTTTTTTGAAGTTATATCTAATCCAGAATTTTTAAGAGAAGGAGAGGCTATAAGAGATTTTAGATATCCCGATAGGATAGTTATTGGTTCAAATAATAGTAGAGTTTTCAAAACAATGAAAACACTTTATGCCCCATTAATAAATAAAGGTGCTAAATTTTTTACATCATCTAGAAGGGGTGCAGAATTAATAAAATATGCCTCTAATGCTTTTTTAGCCACAAAAATTACTTATATAAACGAACTTGCAAACTTATGTGAAACAACAGGAGTGAATGTTGAAGATGTATCCTTAGGTATGGGTTTAGATAATAGAATTGGAGGTAGATTTCTTAGAGCTGGACCAGCTTATGGTGGCTCTTGTTTTCCAAAAGATACCAAGGGTCTTATTTCTTTAGCCGATAAATATAAAATCAATCTTTCAGTTGTAAAATCAGTTGTAAAATCTAATCAAAAAAGAGTTACTTTACTCACAACAAGAATTCATAAGATTATAGGCTCTAAAATTAAAAATAAAAAAATTGCATTTTTAGGCGTTACATTCAAACCTAATACAGATGACATGAGAGATTCTACAAGTCTAAAAATGATACCTTATCTTTGTAAAAAAGGAGCAAAAGTAAGTTATTATGATCCTTCAGGTTTTAAAAAAGACTTTATGAATTTAAAGAATTGTAAATTTAATAAAAATATAAAAGATAATTGCAAAGGTGCAGATTTAATAATTTTACACACAGAATGGGATGAATTTAAGACAATTGACTTTAAAAAGATAAATTCAAAATCAAAATTTAAAATATATGATCTTCGAAATCTATATAATATCGATGAAATGAACAATAAAAAAATTGAATATCATTCCGTAGGAAGATCAAAACTTATTTGATTTCAAAAATAGCATCAACTTCCACAGCAACATTTAAAGGCAGACTATTTGCACTTATAGCTGCTCTTGTATGAAGACCTTTATTTTCAAAAATTTGAGTAATAATTTCAGAAGCTCCATTAATAACCTTTGGTTGTTCTGAAAAATTATCTGTAGAGTTTACATATCCTGTTATTTTAATACAGGATTTTATTTTTGATAAATCATTATCACAGGCTTTTTTAACTTGAGAAATTATTGATAATCCACATCTTTTTGCTGCTTCATAACCCTCATTAACATCCAAATCTTTTCCTATTTTCCCCTTTATTAGTTCTCCTTTATCATTTATTGAGATTTGCCCTGATATATAAAGTATATTTCCAATTATTTTTGTTGCTACATAACTACCAACAGGATTTTTTGGGTCAGGAAGTTTAATTTTGAGTTCTTTAATTCTTCCTTCGATTGACATATCTATTTCTTTTTCACACCTTCTAAAACCTTGTCTTTAGTTTTAATTAACTGCTCTTTAGATTTGTCTATACCTTTATTCTGATAATCTTTAGTTTCTTTTATAAATTTTTTAGTTTTACACTTAAGGTCAAATTTTTTACAACTTGTTTCGTTTGATAATAACGAATTGTTTATAAAAAATGTTAACAATATATATATAAATATTTTTTTCATTTTTTCTTTCTTTTTCTTTTTGTTTTATCGTATTCTTTTCTTTTTTCAATTAATATTAAAGCTTCCTCCATTGTTAATTCGCTTGGATCTTTTTCTTCAGGTATTGTAGCATTTAGTGATTTATACTTAATATAAGGTCCATATTGGCCTTTCATTACTCTAACAGGCTTTTTATCTTCTGGGTGCTCCCCTAAATCTTTAATTATGGATGAAGATATTCTACCAGGTTTTGCTTCAGCTATCATAGTAATAGCTCTATTAATACCAATTGTAAAAATTTCATCAACATTTTCTAATCTAGCTGATTTATTTTCACATTTTAGGTAAGGTCCAAATCTTCCAGAGTTTAATATAATATCTTTACCGGTATCAGGGTGTTGTCCTAAAACTTTTGGAAGAGAGCAAAGAAATTTTGCTTGTTCTAAGTTTACATTGTCTACTTCAATGCCTTTTGGTATTGAAACATTTTTAAGATGATCGTTTTCTTTAGGTTTTTTCTTTCTACCTTTTTTTGGAGGATCTTGAACATTATCTAATTCTTTTTCAAATTGTAGATAAGGACCAAATCTTCCATTTTTTAAATATATGTCCTTGCCATTTTCATTTTGTCCTAACAGTTTTGGTTCAGCTAAATTATATTGTGCAGCAGCTTTAGCTTTTGATAGAGGTCTTGTAAATTTACATTCAGGATAATTAGAACAACCTATAAATGCACCACCTCTAAAACTGTTCTTAAGGCTTAATTCTCCGTTAGAGCATAATTTACATTTTCTATCTATAGAATCATTAGAGTCTCTATCAAATATAAGGGCTCCTAAGCTTTCATTTAACAAATCTAATACTTCCCGCGTTCTTTTTTCTTTTACTTTTCCAACATTTTCATAGAAATCTTTCCAAAAATTGTTCAATACTTCTATCCACTCAATCTTTCCGCTAGTTATTTCATCTAGCTGATTTTCTAGGTCTGCTGTAAAATTATAATCTACATATTTAGAAAATAACTTTTCCAAAAAGGCTGAGATCAATTTTCCTCTATCAGTAGGGTGAAATCTCTTATTTAACTGCTCTACGTAGTTTCTAGTTGATAATACTGATATAATGCTTGCATATGTCGAAGGACGGCCAATACCTAATTCTTCCATCTTTTTAACTAAGCTTGCTTCGGAGTATCTAGGGGGTGGATCTGTAAAATGTTGCTCATCATCTAATTTAAGTATATTTATTTGTTCACCAACTTTAACTTCTGGTAATATATTTTTTGCATCATCATCTGTTTCTTGAATTTGGTATACTTTTAAAAAACCCTCAAACTTAATTACAGATCCACTAGCTCTGAAATTTATACTTTCATCTTTAGACGATATAAGAATTGTATTTCTATCGAACTCCGCTGGATTCATTTGTGAAGAGAGAGCTCTACTCCATATTAATTCGTAAAGTTTATATTGATCAGAATTAACATATTTTTTAATATCAGTCGGTTTTCGTTTTACATCTGTTGGCCTTATAGCCTCATGAGCCTCTTGAGCATTTTTTGCTTTCTTTCCAGTAAAAGTATTAGGTTGATCAGGTAAAAATTCACTTCCAAATTCATTTTTGATCAAATTTCTAAAATCATCTATAGCTTCTTGTGAAATGTTTGTTCCATCAGTTCTCATATAGGTAATTAATCCTGTAGTCTCTCCCTCAATATCAATTCCTTGGTATAGTCTTTGAGCTATC
>MDSV01069457.1_pt1 | contig 10669 bp, 8 predicted proteins | sample 810851 | NCBI WGS metagenome assembly MDSV01 (sample SAMN05326640, study PRJNA326480) | marine metagenome | isolation source: seawater | place: Atlantic Ocean: North East | collected 2012 | reverse complement strand
GCCTTAGGAATTTTATCAAAATATTTATTTATTTATCTATTAATTGCAATAGATTTTTATTTTATATATTTGATTTTAAAAAAGAAAATTAATTATAATTTTTTTATTTCATTAGTTAGTTTTTTCGCCATTCTTATCCCACATTTAATTTGGTTAGAAAAAAGTAATTTTTCATCAATTTCTTATGCGATGCATAGAACTGGGCTTGATGGTATTAATTTATTAAATCATTTTTATTATCCCGTAACATTTTTAGCAAAGCAAATAGCTATACTTATACCTTTTTTAATAATGTTTTTATTTCTAATTTCGAAATTTAAAATAAAAATGAATTTTAAAGATAAAAGATTAGTCTTTTTAATAACTATAAATGTTATTCCATTATTACTAATTTTCTTAACATCTTTAGTTTTGGGTATAAAAATACGAACAATGTGGATGACACCATTTTATTTATTTTTTGGAGTTTTATTTTTTTATATATATAAAAAAAATATAATTTTAAAAAATGCAAGATATTTTTTATCAGTATTTTTAATTTTATTTATTTTTTCTCCATCTTTATACTTTTATATTTCAAAAACACAAACTGATAAAAGAACTGATTATGAGGGAAAAAAAATATCTAAAATTATTCAAGATAAATGGGATAATAATTTTATTGATGAAATTAAATTAGTTGGAGGCGACGAGTGGCATGGGGGGAATTTATCTTATCATTTAAACTCTCGGCCTAAATGGGATAATATTTTAGAAAATAAAAGAAAAATAAAGTTAAATGATATTGATGGAGGGTTTATAATAGTAGGAAATATTAATATTTTACAAAATATTTGTAGAGGTATTTTTTTGGAAATTGATAACCAAGGTTTTTGTTTAATAGGTAAGAAGAAATGAAAAAATTTTTTATTTTAATTCCTGTTTTTAATGATTGGAAATCGGTTTTTAAACTTTTAAATGAAATTGATGATAAAATTAAAAATTGGGAAGAACAAGTTTCGGTATTAATTATTAATGATGCTTCCATTGAAACAAAACCCAATGTTGTACTTAATTTTGAGAACTTTAAATTCATTAAGTTGATTAACATGAAAGAAAACAGAGGTCATGCTAGATGTAATGCTGCTGGCTTAAAATTTTTGGTTGAAAAAGAAGATTTCGACCATGTTTTCTTGATGGATGGTGATGGAGAAGATCGTCCTGATGAGTTAGAACTTTTATATAAGAAATCAAAACTTAACCCTAAAAAAACAATTACTGCTAATCGCATAAAGAGATCGGAGGGTCTTTTTTTTAAATTTCTATATGAATGTCATAAAATTTTGACTTACGTATTTACAGGAAAATCTATTAAATTTGGCAATTATAGCTGCCTTCCAAAAGAAGATGTGATTAAATTAGTAAGACAAGCTTGTATTTGGAGTAGTTTTTCTGGCTCTTTAACAAAAGTTATTTTTGGTAAATTATCTATTCCTTCTATTAGAGGACAAAGGTATTTTGGTCCATCCCAAATGAATCTAATGAGCCTTTTAGTTCATTCTTTTTCTATTATAGCGGTATTTAGAAGGTCTGTTTTAGTTCGCTCCATCTTATTTTTATTTATTTATTTACTAATTGTCTTAAAAAATATTTCTTTTATTACTTTAATTCCTGTTTTTCTCATTTTTTTGTTTTTATTTTTAATTTTTAGAATATCTTCCAGGGAAAATATTCAGGAATTGAATAATTCTCTAGAAAATATTGATAGTATTGCTTTTTTATACAATTCTGATGGTAGGTAAATGATTAAAAGATGCTGTATCGATTTTAGAAGCATGCTGTCTTTTAATATTTTTTTTATTTAATCCTGCTTGCGCAATACTCAAAGAATCACGGCCATATTTAATATTAGTGTTATCGATTGCTTTCATTAATTTTATCCTCTTGTCCTCATCATTAATTAATGAAAATAAATTTTTATTATACACATCGACATCTTTTAAACCTGAAAAAATTATACCTGTTTTTTGATATTTATATCCTTTTTTATAAATACTATCTAATATAGTTAAGGCATATTTAACTAGCGCAATACTATCATTTGTTCTTATAGGTAAATCAATATCTTTAGAATTTGCATAATAATTTTTTCCAATTTGAAAGGGACTAGTTCTTATAAATACAGTAATTTTTTTTACTGATTGTTTATCTAGTCTTATTTTTTCAGCAGCATTAAGGCAATGTGTTGTTACTGACTCTTTTAATTCTTCTAATTTTGTAACCTTTCTTCCAAATGATCTTGAAACACAACAATTTTTTCTTTTTTCTTCATGTGGCTCCAAGTATATACACGGGATTCCTTTTAATTCCATAGCTGTACGTGAACCAAAAACACTTGTGTTTTTTTTTATCCAATTGTTATGTACATTTTTAAGATCATATGCTGTATTAATTCCGTTTTTTATATAAAATTTTGTTAGTTGACGTCCAACTCCCCAAACATCATTTATTTTAATTTCTGAAAGAAGTTTGTCAACTTGTTTTGAGTTAATTAAATCCACAACTCCTGATTTTTCTTTTTTTGCAATATAATTAGCAGCTTTACTTAAAGTTTTTGTTGTTGCGATACCAATACTAGTTGGAATACCTGTCCATTTTAAAATAGTTTCTTTAATTTTATAACTATGGTCTAATAAATTTTCATTTTTTATCGAAGATAAATTCAAAAAAGCTTCATCGATAGAATAAACTTCCATCTCAGGCGAAAACTGCTTTAGGGTTTTCATAACTCTTCGAGATATATCTCCATATAATGAAAAGTTTGTTGAGAAAGTTTTTACATCATTATCTTTTACTATTTTTTTTACTTTAAAGTAAGGTTCCCCCATCTTTATACCTAAGGATTTGGCTTCTGTTGATCTAGATATTACACAACCATCATTACTTGAAAGAACAATCACTGGCTTTTTATTTATTGATGGATTAAATAGCCTTTCGCACGAAACATAAAAAGAGTTACAATCAACTAGAGCTATTTTATTTTTATTACAAAGCATGGATCACATAAGTTACTACACCCCAAATAATAAATTCAGGGTTTTCAGCTAAATTTATTTTATCTTTTAATTCTTTTGATCCAGATGTTAAAAAAGATTGATTTTTTTCTTTTATAAGAGTTTTTACAACCAACTCTTCATTAACATTTGCAATTACAGTAGAAAAATTTTTTGGATTTAAACTTCTGTCTACTACTAGGAGATCGTTATTATGAATCCCAACCTTATTCATAGATTTCCCCTGTACTCTGATGAGAAATGTAGATGGCATATTTTTTATCAAATGAGAATTAAGGTCAATATCATCTTCTACATAATCTGTTGCTGGAGATGGAAACCCAGCGCCAACTTTATTCAAATGAAAAGGCAGTAATAATTTCATAATGTTCTTATTTTGTTCTAATATACAATAGGGATAAAATTATAACAAGCCCCGAAAGATACTTAATAAGTTGTATTTTGAGTCCAAAAAAGAATCGTAAGTGAATCAAAAGGGGAACATCCAATTAAGATTATATTGAGGTGGGGATAACTATTATCACGATATCAAAATCGTGATAAAGAATCTAAATTGAATAAACAAATGAAAAAACTAACATGTCACTGTGGTGGAGTAGAGGCTGAGGTAGTGTTATTAGAAAAAGGATTTGAAAAATTTGTTAGATGCAATTGTTCAATTTGTAAAAGGAAGGGTTACGTAATGACACCAATTAACCCAGAGAATTTTAAACTCACTAAAGGACAAAATCTTTTAACTCTTTATCAGTACCATACAAAAGTGGCTGAGCATTATTTTTGTTCAAAGTGTGGAATTTATACTCATACAAACCCTAGAAGTAACCATGATAAAGTTTTTATGATAAACGTTGGGTGTATAGAGGGGGTTAGACCATTAGATTTAAAAGATATAATCGTCAGTGATGGTGAAAATCATCCTTTAGACCAAAAGAAATAAATAATTTAATGCAATCTGCTAGCGAGTGTTTTGATACAGTAAAAAAAGATTATTTAAGATTTTTGAATAAAGAAAAAATTTATAATAAATCTATTTCTACTCATATAAAAAATCTTAAAAAAATATATATACCTTTAGCATTCTGGATTTACAGCAAGAGTAAGAAAAAAAAATTTTTAATTATTGGACTTTCGGCAAGTCAAGGTTCAGGTAAAACTACAGTTGCTGCAATATTGAAAATTATTTTAAAAATTTTTTTTAAAAAAAACATTTGCGTTATCTCTATTGATGATTTTTACAAAACTTTACGAGATAGAAAAAAAATGGCAGAGCAAAAACATCCATTGTTTAAAACGAGAGGTGTACCCGGAACCCATGATATAAATTTAATTAAAAAATTTTTTATATCAATAAAAAAAAAAAAATTTAAAAAAATTAAAATACCAAAATTTAACAAATCAACTGATGATCGTTTCAAAAAAGAAAAATGGTACAAAATAAATAAAAAACCAGAAATAATAATATTAGAAGGATGGTGTGTTGGGGCTAAAGCCAAAGCATATTCAACACTAACAAAACCAGTAAATTCTCTTGAAAAAAATGAAGACAAAGATTTAAAGTGGAGAAAAATTGTTAATGAAAAACTTCAAAAGGAATACAAAAAAGTTTTTTCAATGGTTGACCATTACATTTTTATGAAAGCTCCAAGCTTTAAAATAGTTTTTAAATGGAGACTTCTTCAAGAAAATAAATTAAGAATGAAGACAAGAAGCAAGAACAAAGTAATGACATACAACGGTATTAAGCGATTTGTAATGTTTTATCAAAGAATTACTTTGCAAATGATAGCAGATTTAAGTAAATCTGCATCTGTAGTTATGTTATTATCAAAAAATCATGATGTTAAAAAAATTTTATTTAAACGGAAATAAAATGAAATATTTATTAAAAATTATATTAATTTTAATAATTTTAGTTAATTACAATGAAGTAAAAGCTAATACATTGCTTGACTCCCTCAATTTAGCTTTTTTGAATAATCCAAAATTAAACGCAGAGAGAGCAAGCATGAGAGCTAAGATTGAAGAAAAAAGGGAAAGTGTAAGTGAATTTTTACCCAATGTTACAGTCTCTGGATATGTTTCGGAACAAGAAAATACAAATCCTGGAGATGATACAAATTTTCGACCTTCAGAACAATCAATCGTTGTAGAGCAAAAAGTTTTTCAAGGCGGAAGTGGTATTGCTAATTTTAAAAAAAAAAAATTTGGTCAAACTTTAGCAGAATTTAAACTTAAAAAAATTGAGCAAGAAATATTATTTGAGGCAGCGAAAGCACATACAGGGTTATTATTGAATAGAAAAAAAGTTGATATTAATTTAATTAATATTGACCTGTTAGAAAGACAAGTAGAAACAGATCAAAATAGACTTGAAAAAGGTGAAATAAACTTAACAGATTTAGCACAATCGGAATCCTCTTTAGCTGGAGCTAGAGCAAGTTTAATTTCTGCTCAGAATGATTTTTTAACTAGTAAATTAAATTATGAAAAAGTAATTGGAAAAAAACCATCAGATGATTTTAAAGAAATTAAAAAAATTAATTTACAGTTACCTGAAAGCTTGGCCTCCGCTCTTAATATTTCTAATTCTGATAATCCCAATCTACAAATAGCCTTATTAGAATATAAACAATCAAAACTAGATGTAATTATTGCTGGATCAGAACTTTCTCCTTCAGCTACACTATCTTATAAAATTGCTGAGCAAGATGATATGAGCTCAACCATTAAAGACAGAACACAGCAAACAGTTACAGCGACAGCTACTTGGCCATTATTCGCAGGTGGTAGCAACCTATTTAATTTAAGAAAAAATCAAGAGATTAGAAATCAAAAAGAACTTTTGCTTCAGGATACAAAAAAACAGAATGAAACAGATGTTGCTAGTGCTTGGTCTAATTTTCAGTCATCTCAAAGTGTTTTAGAATCTATCCGAGCGCAGGAAAAAGCTGCAGATATTGCAAATGAAGGAATAACTTTAGAATATGAGTCAGGAAGCAGCAGAAGTACTCTTGAAGTTATCCAATCTAGAACAATTCTTTTGAATGCTAGAATAAATCTAGCTACAGCAGAAAGAAATTTTCTTATTTCACAATTTAATCTTTTATCAGTCACTGGAAGACTCACAGCTGAACAACTTAAATTAAATAAATAAAATTTTTATTAGTTACTAAAAAACCTTGATTTTAGTCGATTTTATTAACTATTGATAAAAAGAACAAAATGTGTACATTTATATTAATGATTCGTAAAATAAATTTTAAATTAAAAAGGTAAATTATGACTAAAAATAACTTAAAAATAGTAAAATCTGGCAAAAATCAAGAAATTGAAAATAAAGAAAAAAACAAAGCTTTAGACGCAGCTATAAGCCAAATAGATGAAAATTTTGGAAAAGGTTCAGTAATGAAGCTTGGTCAAAAAGCAGCAATGAATATTGAAGCAATTTCAACAGGATCTCTAAGTTTAGACTTAGCCCTTGGAATTGGAGGCCTTCCAAAAGGAAGAGTTGTAGAAATTTATGGACCTGAATCTTCAGGAAAAACCACTTTAGCTTTACAAGTCATAGCTGAGGCGCAAAAAACTGGTGGTATTTGTGGTTTTGTTGATGCTGAGCATGCTTTAGATCCCGTTTATGCAAAAAAATTAGGCGTCAAAACTGAAGAACTTTTAATATCACAACCGGACACTGGTGAACAAGCTTTAGAAATAGCTGACACATTGATTAAATCAGGATCAATTTCTGTTTTAGTAGTAGATTCAGTAGCTGCATTAACACCACGCGCAGAGCTTGAAGGTGAAATGGGTGATCATCATGTAGGATTACAATCTAGATTGATGAGTCAAGCGTTAAGAAAGTTAACAAGCTCAATAGCAAATACAAATACCATGGTGATTTTTATTAACCAAATAAGAATGAAAATAGGTGTTATGTTCGGTAATCCAGAAACAACTTCAGGAGGGAATGCACTAAAGTTTTATTCATCTGTAAGAATGGATATCAGGAGAATAGGAGCAATAAAAGAAAAAGATCAAATTATTGGAAATTCAACAAGAGTAAAAGTGGTTAAAAATAAAGTGTCTCCACCATTTAAAGTCATTGAATTTGATCTAATGTATGGAAAAGGAATTAGTAAAGTCGGGGAATTAATAGACCTTGGTGCAAAAGCTGATGTAGTTGAAAAATCAGGTGCATGGTACGCTTACAAAGGTGAAAAAATAGGCCAAGGCAGAGAAAATGCCAAAATCTATCTGGAGCAAAATCCTAAGGTTGCTGCTGAAATAGAATTAGCAATAAGAACTAAAGCAGGCTTAATAACAAAGAAAATTGAAGGTAACCCTGCGGTTGAAAAACCAGAAACAGACAAAAAATAATAAAATTTTCGCTCTCTTAGAAAGGCGCTTTAATTAGCGCCTTTCTACAGATCTAGACATCATACTAAAAAACTGTATTTATTAGTTAAATGTCTAAAAAAACATTAAAAAATATAAGAAATTCTTTTTTAAACTATTTTTCAAACGAGAGTCATCAAATAGTAGATTCTAGTAATTTAGTACCAAGTAACGACCCCACATTAATGTTTACAAATTCTGGCATGGTTCAATTTAAAAATGTTTTTACAGGTTTAGAAAAGAAAAGCTATAAGAGAGCTACCACCTCACAAAAATGTGTCAGAGCTGGCGGAAAGCATAATGATTTGGAAAATGTCGGGTATACCCCAAGACATCATACTTTTTTTGAAATGTTAGGTAATTTTTCATTTGGTGATTATTTTAAAGAACAAGCAATATTTCTAGCATGGAAATTATTAACAGAGGAGTTTCAATTACCAAAAAAAAAATTATGTGTAACAGTTTATTCAGATGATGATGAATCTTTTAATTTATGGAAAAAAATTGCAGGCCTAAGTGAAGATAAAATTATTAGAATATCAACATCAGATAATTTTTGGTCAATGGGAGATACAGGACCTTGTGGGCCATGTTCTGAAATTTTTTATGACCATGGAGATAAACTAAAAGGTGGTCTCCCAGGAACTTTCAATCAGGATGGTGATAGATATATCGAAATATGGAATCTTGTATTTATGCAGTATGAACAAAAAACAAAAGAAAAGAGAATTACTTTACCTCAGCCATCAGTAGACACAGGAATGGGTCTTGAGCGAATTAGTGCAGTATTACAAGGAACACACGATAATTATAATATAGATCACTTTAAAAAAATTATGAAAGCATCTTCAGAAATTGTCAAAAGCCCAATAAATGAAAAAACGATTGCTAGTCATAGAGTTATAGCTGATCATTTAAGAGCAAGCAGTTTTTTAATAGCAGAAGGTATACTTCCATCCAATGAAGGACGTGGTTATGTTCTTCGAAGAATTATGAGAAGAGGTATGCGTCACGCTCACACTCTAGGTAGTAAATATCCAATTTTTTATAAACTGTTTGATGTTTTATTAAATGAGATGTCAGAAAGTTATCCTGAGCTAAATACAGGTAAAGATTTAATAGTAGAAACATTAAAAAACGAAGAAGAGAAATTCTCATCTTTATTAGATCGCGGAATTAAAATTTTAGATGAAAACCTTGCAAAAGTTAAAAATAAAGTTTTGCCTGGCGAAGTTGCTTTTAAATTATACGATACATATGGATTTCCTCTAGATTTGACCTCAGATATTCTAAGAAGCAAAAATATAAAAGTAGATAAAGAAACTTTTTCAAAAGAAATGGAAAAAAGCAAAAGTTTAGCTAGAGCTAATTGGAAGGGTTCTGGAGATAAAAATGTTGAAGAAAAGTGGTTTAAAGTTAGAGAAGAAATAAATCCAACGGAATTTTTAGGATACGAATTTAATAAAACTGAGGGAATTGTTATCAAAATAGCAAAAGGTAAAAATTTTATTAATAATGCAAAAGAAGGTGATGAAGTTGAGATTGTTACAAATCAAACTCCATTTTATGCTGAATCAGGAGGTCAAGTAGGTGACAAGGGAATGATTTTCTCAAAAGACTGTAAAGTGATGATAAAAGACACTCAAAAGAAAATGGGTGATCTCCATGTTCATTTAGGAAAAATTGTAAAAGGATCACTCAAAGTTAACCAAAGTGTAAATCTTGAAATTGATGTACCAAGAAGGAATAACACACGTGCCTACCATTCAGCTACTCACCTACTTCATGAAGCTTTAAGAAGGACGTTAGGAAAGCATGTTACTCAAAAAGGATCCCTTGTAAGTCCTGATAAATTGAGATTTGATTTTAGTCACAACAAATCTGTTGAAAAAAAAGAAATCGAAAAAATTGAGAATTTTGTTAATGGGGTTGTTGATACAAAAACTGATGTAATAACAAGAATTATGACACCAAAAGAGGCGGTTGATAAAGGTGCTTTAGCTATGTTTGGTGAAAAATATGGTGATGAAGTTAGAGTACTTTCTATGGGTAAAGTAAATGATAATTATTTCTCGACCGAGCTTTGTGGAGGCACGCACGTAAAAAATACAAAAGAGATAGGTAGATTCAAAATAATAAACCAATCATCAATTGCGGCAGGCATTAGGAGGATTGAAGCCTTAAGAGATACTCAATTAGAAGAATATATTAAGTCAACAAATAAAAAAGAATTAACTGATGCCAAAAAAATGTTAGATGAAATTGATAACATTATGAAAGAATTTAATAAAATAAAAATAAAGCCTAAAGAGGTAAAAAATATTTCTGATAAAGAAAAAATTATAATTTTAAATAAACAATTATCTGATGAATTAATAAAAATCCTATTAAAAAATAAACAAAAAAATATAATAAAAGATAAAAAAATAAAAGATGGAATACTAAGATTTCAAAAACTTGTTGATTACCCTAGCAATAGACTAAGCACTATTATAGATGATGGAAAAAAAGATATTAAACAAGGTATAATAATTTCAACAACAATATTTAAAGAAAAAGTTGGGGTTGCGGTTGGTGTTACTAATAATTTAACAAAAAAGTACGATGCCGTAGAATTAGTAAAAATAATTTCAGAAATTCTTGATGGAAAAGGCGGAGGAGGTAGAAAAGATTTTGCACAAGCGGGTGGGATAAATAAACATAAAATCGAAGAAGCTTTCAAGTTAATTAGTAAAAAAATTAATTAAGAGCTTTTTTTAAGTTGGAATCTACAACTTCAAGAAATTGGTTTGTAGAAAGATACTTTTGATTTTTGCCAACTAAGACTGCTAAATCTTTTGTCATAGAACCACCTTCAACCGTTTCTACACAAACTTTCTCTAAAGTTTTAACAAATTTTTTCAAATTATCATCATCATCTAATTTCCCTCTATGATAAAGACCCCTTGCCCAAGCAAAAATTGAAGCTATAGGGTTTGTTGATGTTTCTTTACCTTGTTGATGTAATCTAAAATGTCTAGTTACAGTTCCATGCGCCGCCTCTGACTCTATAGTTTTACCATCAGGCGACATCAAGACACTTGTCATAAGTCCTAAAGATCCAAAACCTTGTGCTATAGTATCTGATTGAACATCACCGTCATAGTTTTTACATGCCCAAATGTAATTTCCATTCCATTTCATAGCACAAGCAACCATATCGTCGATCAATCTATGCTCATAAG
>MDSV01025354.1_pt1 | contig 10669 bp, 12 predicted proteins | sample 810851 | NCBI WGS metagenome assembly MDSV01 (sample SAMN05326640, study PRJNA326480) | marine metagenome | isolation source: seawater | place: Atlantic Ocean: North East | collected 2012 | reverse complement strand
TGTGGATGAAAGACTTTATAACCGGAGGCTGGAATTTTTACTCAGGTGAGAACGTGTTGATAGGAGACGTGTCAGCTCCACAAGACTTGGTGACCACTGCTTATATCGCAAATCTTCAAGATACGGATACGATAGAATTTTCAATAGGGGGATACGATAGCACTGGGACGCACAAGCTTAGTGCTTATGGATCGGTGCTGGGAGCTGTTGTTACACTTGAATCCGTGAGGAACTCCTCAATGCCTGGAACAATACTGAGTCAGGTAATCAACGTACTTCAGCCGCCCGATGCCGACGTCACGACAAACGATTGTTTCTTCATAGCATTCGAATCGTATAATGTCAAACTATGGTCTAGCGTTCGTATAAACATGAGCCCAGATATGAAGTGCACTTCGGTATACGTGGACACCTCTAATGACGGCGCGAGCTGGACAAATATCGGTTTCAGGGACAACCTACAAGGCACTTCCCGACTAAAAGACTTATATGGGTTTCAAGATGTCAACTCAAACACCGACTACGCGACAGTGGATCCCCACGACGATACGGGTACGTGTTACGAGACGATTGACTTGACCAAGACAGCATCCAAATGGATTCGCTTAAGACCCGACCTGAATACACTGGCGCTCACAAATACGAGTGGTAATGACAATTCTTCTCTGGAATTTCGTTCGATAGTCTTTATGTCAGCGGAAACGTTGACTGACCAAGTTGACAGAATTCAGAATACAGTTTTGCCCGCGCTAGATCGGGTCGTTATTAAGCCGGATGAACCGAAAAATCGAGATGTTATAACATACGATAGCACCGCGAGTGCATGGGTAGCGGCCACTCCGTCAATGAAGCCGGTTGGGTACCACACGCAGCAATTTTTCAATATTTATTTTGGAAACCATATTCAGAATACTCAAAACGCTTTGCATAGTGATATAAAAAATGAATTTATGCTTAACCATGAAAAGAAACAGTATCTTCCTTTTATGTGGTTAGAAGGACCGTTAACCGTTGGGAATCCTCTTAGAAGTGACGGGTTCGGAGGTTACGTTCAAAAGAGAGAAACCACACTTGGAACAATCGGAACTACATCCAATTACTTCTCAACTGTCCAGAAGCAAATGCAGTCGGGTCCGCTAGATTGTGAATTTGACTTTGGTGCACATTGGTTTCGTTCAAAATCGTTGACCAATACTTTAATTTGTTTACAAAATGGAGATCGCTTTATTCGCATTCTATACAAAAATACCACTAATGCAATAGTGCCGTTTGATGTTAATGGGATTAATATAGAAAATAGACCTCGGCTAATAGATCAAGGGAAGTACTGGAATGGAGGGGTACCGGGAGTGGGGCAAAAAAAACTGTATTTACAAGTTAGTCACGGGCAAAATGGAACAGTGTCCACTTGGATAAGCCCTAATGATTTACAACAGCAAAAGTGTACTGTTCATTTCAGATTGAATAAAAACTACACAACATCAAAAATGAGACTACAAAAGGTTGGTGTATATGGAGGAAGTGAGCAGCCGTTTCCAGGAGGAGGAGGTGCTGATTGTCAGGTTTTCACAGGTGGTCAAGGGGAGATTGTGGATGGTGATGGGGTTGCGCTTACTGGGGGTGTGGAAGACTTTGAAATATCTGACCAATGTCTAGACATCCTAAGTGACCCCACGACTGTAGTTACCTATATGAATATATTTAATTCAGCCGACGCAACAGAGTGGAGTGTATTCGGACTGGCGGCCCTATGGGGTATATCTACTCTTAGCAATTGAAATAGTAGAAACCAGTCCCACCGCTGGTGAGTCACACGGATTGAAAACTACTCCCTACGGGGTTCGAACCCGTGACCTCTGGCTCATAAGACCGGCGCTCTAACCAACTGAGCTAAGGGAGCATATGCTATCTCTTGTTCCGTCTATTGATTTCATAATGTGGAGAAACAAATTTAGAAAATCATTCAAGCAAAATGATCCTCTCTATGTGTCTTATTTGGATGAATTTAATCATCTTATGTACAGATTAATAGGACAATATCAAATAGATGAATCCGAAGCCTCTGAATTCATAAATTCGGATTCGAACCATATCTATATAAACAGCTGTCCTTATGCTGAATGTATAGATATCGTTAGATCAACATGGTATCGAGAATTCAGAGAGGAATTATTCAATCTAAATTACGATGATCTAGATGACACACTTTTAATTAACAGAAAAAGTGATATCGCGCAAGGGAAAGGCGTAGAGCACACATTTACACGGACTCTTTGCGATATAGTAACAAAAAATTCAACAGACGAAATTTATTTTCCCTTTATCTGCGATTTTATCATACAAAATTGTACAAATCCATACATTGAGCCAGTTTTTTTTAATTCCAAACTACATTCTGTTAGTCGCCTAAAAACATATATTATATATAAAAAGTGTATTATAATACTAAGTCTAAATTACAGAGGATGCGACCGCTACACTTCTACGTACATCTTGTCCTTTATTTAAAGTGACATTTTTTGTTTTTTTTTTGTATGACGCATTTGTTAAATGTCTGTTCCAACCCTTGATGAACTGAAGGAAAAGATTAATGAATGTATGACTGATAAGAATTCTGTAATTGGTCTTGTACAAAGGACTTACACTAACGTCATTTCAGTACCTGACGACGAACCATATTCGGAAATCTTTCGCAGCTTGATCACAAACAGAATAGTCGACGACGACGAAGCTACAAAGGATTACAGAACGGGCCTTTTAAAATTTTACGACGAAATGCTAAAAACGCGTGAATCTTGCAGAGAATCGATGGAAGCTTGTGGATTACTTGTAGAAGACTTTGACATCTCGGAAACTGCGAAAGAATTATTCAGGTCAGACTTCATAGTTGCGTGCACAATCAAGGATTGGGAATTGATGGAAAAGGTTGGTTTCACCGAAAAGGAGTTCATAGCATTGAAATATTTGAGCGAACTTTCTTGCTACGCTGAAAAAAATAAGGAAACATTATCTAAACTTGAGAAATTAGGAATACACTCCATGTTCGGAGAGCTTCCTCCTGGTGTGTAGTGACGTGAACGACGCAAATATTTTATCCAAAACAGCATAAATGGCAATTAGTGTTCGTTTATGTTCGTTTGACTGGAATTCTAAAGTAACAGAAACCAGCAACTGTGTAGTTCAACCTGTCAATCAACGTTTTCAACCGTACCTTGAAGATTGGATTGATAGGAAAATGAAGTATTTGTATGAAGAAGGCCCCCAAAGGGTTAGAAATACCGAGGGAGATGCTATGTATGTAACTGTTGATAAATCGTCCTTTGGATTTTCTTGGAATTTTCAACAAGATCCTCAAATCTTTACAAGTGTGAAAACTTATCTTGTTGGTCTGACAACGGATCAGGTTTTGGGTAAAACGGAAGTCATGGACTTTGACTCCGGGGGGGATGCGCGGGCATTTTTTGTACATAAGTTATACGCATTGATAGATAATTATATTCGAACGGGTTTGGAATCTAATCTTATAGCATACTATACCGGTAATCCTTATCCTCCCCATTTGCCGTACAGTCAATTCGGCGAAAAGGACATGATAATTAACTGGTCAAGTCTAAACAAATCCTCAGCTGTTGTTGGGAACCCCCCACTTTTAAAGTGTACTGTTACTAATGGAATTCCTCCAATAAGCTCTCTACCGTGTGCACTTACGAAAGGTTATGGCGATTTCGCAGTCGATGCCGTATCATTCGAACCTCTAGAAAGCAGATTTTTCCATTTTCCTGAAGTAGACGGTCAGGAAGATGTGAAATGTTACAATGGAAGTACCATTACAACCATCTTAAATAGGCGACGCAGACATCGTATAGACAAATATGATACAGAGCAAATGGAAATACAGGACCCGTTCACTAGACAATGGCATGCATTTGCGGATTGCATGACATGTACAAATCCAAGTCAATTTTATGATGAAGTTCAGGCTATGGCACAGCAAAAAAGAAAATCAAAGTACCGTAAAAAATCCAGAAGATCAAAATGATCACTATCCTGACATTCGTGGCAGGTCTTTTAAAAAAAAATCTGTATTGGCGTGTAAAATGTCAGGGCAATTCTTAAATGTAGAAAAACTACAAGTATTTGAAGAAGCGAAAATAAAGCGACTTTTCGTAGAAGAACTAGAGCACCCATCGTACTCTAGTTCGGGAGAAAGTAGGGTAGTAGAAACCGCTGATCCGAAAAGTACTTCACTAGTTTACAAGCCTGGTCGGATGGGACACGATCCATGTAAACTTAGAGCAATTAAACAAGGATTAGGTGTTAAGGTTAATCCGTACGAAAAGGTCGTGGAAATTCGTACAAATCTAACTAACAAACCTGGAATGTATTACAAAATTCTGGATACATCCTCGCAGACATTCAAACAAATACAGTGTGGTGAGGGCATGAAAATGGTTGATTGTGGAGATAGTATTGCAATTAGCGCTTACCTCGAAGCAAAATCATGCACATCTGATCCAACACACACAAAACTAGTAGACGGAAAAGGGATGGTCAAAACTATTACAGCTGGCGAAGGTCTACTGTTGACGGAAACCGAGGGCTCTGTCACTTTGACGCCCTCGGAAATAGTAGCGGGACACGGTATCAAAGTGCAAAAGATAGTTGGTGGCACTAGAATTTCTTGCGCTAAACAATTAAAGGAAGCCGAGGTACAGGGGGTTGCGGGAGCTATTTCCCTATACGACAAAGAATCATCGACACTTAGTCGCATCGTCTTCCCTCCTGAATATTTCACAGTGTCAATTGGAAATGGGTACAGAAGTGTAGTTCCGAAACAGTTGTTAGAATCGCCTATAACGTCTCCGTTGGGAATTAGTTTATTACAGGGGAACACTCTCAAGTGTTTAGTAGGAGGTACTGGATGCCGTCTTCGCGAACGGAATGGGAGCGTGTTCATCGACGCTTTAAAAACAGATTTTGCAGATGATTTCGCGCTGACGGTAAGTAGCGAAACCCTTAAAATAGAACAGAAAAACAAGAAGATTAGTATAGAGGTTCCGGACATTTCCGCAATTGAGAATGTAGGCTGTGGTATTAAGCTTCTAGACGGCAAAAAAATGAAAACTATAGTGGGTACAGGATGCAAAGTTTCGACATCTCAGGATGGAAATATGGTCGAAATAGTGTGTGACAACGTAATTAAGAATGCTACAACAACACTTGGTTCTCTACTCACTGGATCTAAACTGAAAGCGATTGTAGTAAAAGAAAATTTGAGTATTTCGCAAACGGCGGATACCATTGCGTTATCGTGTCCGATGAAGTTCCCATCGCAGGGTTGCTCCGTAGCAAAATCAACCAATTCCGGAGTTACTTATACAGGACTAAAAGGCGGTGGCGCGTGTGTAGTTCGTAATGTGGCCGAAGATCTAATTGAAATTTACACCGATCCTATTAGACCAGCCAATTCTCCTGTTGGATCTGCAGTTATGGTTAACGCAGCCCGCGAAGTCAAGGCTATCTACCCAGGTAACGGTATATCTGTTTTGGATAAAGGTACACATATAGAACTTTCCGCTAAAGAGTCTATAGGACAGTGGTCAGTAATAGGAACACCTATATTTGATGCACGTGTAAAAAAACTACGCACGATTAGGTGCCCGGATAACAGTATAAAGGTAACGAATGATCAAAATAGCGTCATTGTGAAAGGAACTTACGGATTAAAAAACTGCACTACACCATATGGAAAACCACTTTTATCTGTTCACGATTCGGAAAAGAATGTCGATTTTATTAAGCAAATAAGCGTATCAGACGATCTGGAATTAGAAGATCGAGGGACACATATACACATAAGTTCAAAATCATTGTCTGCAAAAGTAGAAGCCCTTCAGACACTTGTAGAAGAACTAGAAGGCAAACTGGACAAGCTAATGTTAATAGAAAAAGTCGTTGCAAATTTATCTGTATAGCAATACGAAATACAAAAAAAAATGTTAAACTGAAAAAAATGTCCGAACCTGCCCCTGAACCAGATTTTGAAGAGGCATATGCTAGAAAACAAAGAGAAAGAAATACTCGTCTTATTATTGAGAATAGACACACAATGGACGAAGGATTGAGAGAAGCGAACGCAGGAATACATAGAGCGAATAAAGCATTTAATGCTTTGTGGGGGGGGCTTTTTGGTGCGTCTTTTGGGTACCACGTGGGTGCTTTATCAGGGAGAGCGGCAACGCATCCAGATCGCGCAAGATTTGAAAATAGAAACAGGGCGATTGGCGGATTAATTGGAATGCCATTGGGAGGTGTAGCAGGTGCAGCAGCTATGGCTAGTTTGACCCAGAAGAGAAAGAAAAAGCCATCGACAAAACGAAAAAAAAAGAAAAGAACAAAATCACGCAGTCGAAAACGTATTAGATGAAATTAGGAAGTCGTAAGAAGGTTCTAAAAAGCTTACTTATAAAAGTGTCGTCTAAATTTATACACTATAGGGTTTAAACTGGTTTTAATCTCATAGCGTATAAAATTTGGACATGAAGGCTCAGATATCGATGCAACAGCAAGATTGGCAAACTGCAGCTTGGACTTTTCCGCTTCCAACGGAAATTAATAAAGTCATAGACGATTTTGCACCAAGCCCTTGGCACTCATTAATTCAAAAATTTCAGGCACAAGAATTATACAGAAGAAAGCGCTTAATTATTAAAATAAAAGCGCTTAATTTCATAGCCAGAATAAGAGATCAAATTATGCTGCAATTATGACAGCGACATCGCGTTAAAAAAAAAATTATTTTTTTACAATTCAACATGACTCTAGACTCCGAACTACGCCAAGTAGCGAAAACCATTGGTGAAACTGTTGGAGATAAAATCCAATCTCAAATTCAGCCGTACGTTAATAAGTGGGTGGAGAAAAGGACGAAATACAATGAAGACTTGGATAAAAAAATAAACAATTCCATCCAGGGAAGTGATGAATACAATGCAGCTATGAGTAAGCGTTTTGATACTAATCAAGGCCCCCAACTTTTAGATGAATTTCCTTATCTCTTGCGAAATTATATAAAACTAAACAAAAAAGTCGTAAAAGAAATCAGAGAATCCAGTGACGTTTTACGTCGGAAAATAAAAAGTAAAAGTAAACAAAAAAGAAAGAGAACAAAACAAAGAACACGTAGAAGATAGTTCAAGATGTAGCTGATAATGATTTTACAATTGAATCACTTCTTCATTTTCAACCTCACTAGACGGAAAAAGAGCCAATAACTGCTGCGCCGTCCACCTATTTCCTGGATCATATTCAAGCATTGGAAGAAGTAGTTTAGATATTGCATCACTATCGTGTCGATCGAAACCTACTTCTTCCATCAAAACTCTGTGCAAGGGTAGTGGGGACATATTTGTCATCAAGCCGATATTCATATTACCGTCTTTACCAAAGTACGTTCTCCTGCTTTTACACTCTCGCAAAAATGACGTACGAGGTTGCCCAAGTGTCTCTATCATTGAAACAAAAAGATCAAATTCATTTTCTCCGTCGAATAAATATTGACCTGTCAAACACTCAAAAAAAACACACGCTAAAGACCATATGTCAATAGGACACCCCCATTGTTTATAGGACAAAATAATTTCAGGACTTCGATAATGGCTTGTTTGCAGGTAGTCGTTCTCTCTATCTCCAACAATACAAGCCGTCCCGAAATCAGCGATTTGCACACTTACTTTATCATCTATTACTTTCATTACAATATTTTCCGGTTTAATATCAGTGTGTATGACACCCCTTGTATGGAAAAACGCAGTCCCTGATAGTAGCTGATACGCTATTTCACTCGTACGATTCAATGGAATTTTTTCATCTTCGAAATTCTCGGCATATTTAGCTAGGTCCATGTCCATTAAAGGAAAAACCATGCACACGTGCATTCCATTCTCTGCTTTTAGTGTGTTATTGTATAGCATTAAATTAAGGTATTTATTTCCATTTTTCCGTGATAGATACTTATGAACTTCAATTTCTTCCATTGCAGATCCTCTATATGATTTAGCACTTTTCTGAATTTTAATCGCAACTTCATTGCCATTTGCCATCTCCACCCCTTTCCACACCGTTGAGAAATGACCTCGGCCAAGTTTCGTAATCAGATTGTACTTATTAAATAATTTGTCACCCTCTTTTGCCGCGTGATAACCACCGGGCTTACACAATCGCACTTCGTCCTCGCTGTCCTCCGCTCTAGATCCATCAGAACTACTATCGACATCACTACCGTCACTTGGTTCATTTTTTTCAAACTTCTTGCGCTTTAAGACTAAGGATTCTCGAAAACGTTCAATCTCTTTTTCGTCCGTCATTTTACATAATTTCGAAAAAAAAAAAAGATAAAACATAATCGAGAGGTCGTTAAAAAAAATGACGGGCCTATTTTGCACCCGACGCTGTGCACTGACAACGTTTTCAAAATGTCTATGTCGAAATTAAATGGAAGATAGTCTAAGAAGCGGAAATCTAAGAGTGCTATCTGAGAAAATATCAAAGCATTTGCTAATTAAACAAAGTGAATCTATAATGATATACGAAATTTGTAAGGTAATTTTAGATGTATATACAGTACTTTTATTTGATAAGCCTTTTTCTGGATGAGTTTAAGACGCTAAGAGCGTAGTCACTTCCATAATCAAATAACATACTACCTTTTATTCGCTGCCCAGCTACTGGAATTCGCATTTTTTTCATATTCTGTTTTCCAGGATCAAGACGAAGAGCCTGTGTTTCGTCCGAAAAGCACAGATCAATGCCGTTCTCATTCACAAACACACAATTAGAAGAAAATTGACACCGACTTTTATTATTTGTTCCTCTATTATCCTGCATACCTTTAGAGCACAGCAAATCTTTTCGTGTTTTGGTTGTTACGGGAATTGTTTGTCCCATATTTTGTAAAGTATTAGATATTTTGGCTGCAGATGTTTCACGTCCAAATTTATGACGAAGAACGCGACTTTTGGAGTGATTATTTCACTTCAGATGGTGTATATATGAATGGACATACTGTACTACTTGCAAATTATTACGGTTCGTCATCAAGGATAGGTAAAATAGGAACACTGTTTTACGGAGATTCTAAAATTATTCATCCAAAGTCAATTCGAATTATAAAAGATGAAATCATATTTTGTAGATTTGATATATCGTATGAAAATATTCAAAACACCAGAAACAATTTCTGGAATCAGTGTATATATGCACACGATGCTTTCAGTAACATCAACGCAAAAATACACCTGCGCGATTTGCATAGATTTGAATGTTATCCGTACGAAATATCAGGTCTTCAATTATCACCAAGCCACTAAACTTTACGAATGTTTTTTTCGCGTGCGAGCGATCTATTACCATAATCGCCAACCAAAAAGAAAACAACCTTTTTCATTTGTGAAGCAGTTTCGTCTAAACTTTTCACTAAACGATTGCTCCTTTTTAAGACGCTCGCATTCTTGATCTATTACAGCGACGCGCGTCCAACCCAACCGCTCAAGGTCTTCATTATTACATGGTAAAATTATGTAATCGTTTTCACCACTCGGAGTTTTTGAACGTTTTTTTCTGGCCATTTATTACACGTGACATTTTACTTTTTACGGCGTGATGTAGTTTTAAATGATCGGCGGCGAACAACCCGTCGTTTACGGCTAGACGGAGAACGCTTGTAGCGGCGGCGATATTGCGACGACGGAGACTTACCCGTAACTTTATTAAAAAAATCTACGATCGGTTTAATTCTTTCTCCTACAGCAGGAGACTTCTTTCCACTAGGATTCCCTGCCGCTTCTGCCGCTTCTTCGCGGCTCTTCGTATCAGTCCATATATCCTTCCATGGGTTGGGCTCGTTCCCCCCTGCCCCTCCACCAGGTGGAGGTTCACCGGGAAATCCACCTTTTTCATCTCGAAAACTTTTAATGTCTTTTTCGGTTACTTCCACTGGCGTCACTCCAAAGGCTCCAGCTACTGTTGCCGGGGGGGGACCTGTGCTAGACAATACAGATTCAGCATCGTCCCCCCCCCCATCTTTTAAGGCCAAGGGCAATGGTGGGGAGGGGCCCGGGGCATTCGGGTCCGGACCTGGGGCAGGCGATGCCCAGGTATCATTTTTTTTTCCTTCTTGAAATTTATTGTACATGTACATCCCTGAAGCTCCAGCGACCAAACCGGTAGTACCTACACCCAAATTTATCAGAGCATTACGTAAATTACCCTTTTTTTCCGCACTCTTTTTTATTTTTTTCTTCGTAGATTTCTTCTTAGATTTCTTCTTAGATTTTTGCGCAGATTTCCTCGCCATTTAATTTATCGCTTAGAAAAACTGTTAATCACATTCCCGCACGACAACACATCGTGTCTGGGTCAGCCGGACACCCTAAAGCAGTGGTGATGCAGCAGGACGCCCTAAAGCAAGAGTGAGGCAGCAGGACGCCCTAAAGCAAGGGTCGGGCAGCATTACGCCCTAAAGTAAATATGTATATCTGCTCGCGTACCCCTTGTATAGCCACAACCCTCCACACAAAAAATCAAACCCCACCCCCGGGGGGGAAGTCGAAAGCTCCCGCCGGCCCCACACCAGGACTCGGAAGGGCAGATTCTCGCACCCGGAGGACCC
>MDSV01004891.1_pt1 | contig 10669 bp, 9 predicted proteins | sample 810851 | NCBI WGS metagenome assembly MDSV01 (sample SAMN05326640, study PRJNA326480) | marine metagenome | isolation source: seawater | place: Atlantic Ocean: North East | collected 2012 | reverse complement strand
TATAACTGATTATAATATCTCCTAAGTAAGTATCTTTTTTTATTTTCATTTTATTATTATTGGGAAATGAAAGAATATCGGTTGATTTGCTTTTGTTTCTAAACTTATTATTAAGAAACTTAATCTTTTTATTATTAGAAAGTAGTAGGCTAAATACAACTTTTTTATTTAAAAATTTATATTTTTTAGGAAAAGAATTGCAAATAGAATTAAAAAATAATTCCTTTTTTTTTATTCTTTTAGACCAATTAATATCCTCAGAGAAGACGTTAACTTTTATCATCGTTATTAGAGTATGCTTTAACGATCTTTGAAACTAATGGATGTCTAACAACATCTGAATGATCAAAATCTATTATTTTGATTTCATCTAAAGAATTTAGTAATTTTTTAGATCTATTCAAACCAGATAAAGTTTTGTTTGGAAGATCAATTTGAGAAGGGTCTCCATTTACAACTATTTTTGTATTTTCACCTATCCGAGTTAAGAACATCTTGATTTGAGTATCTGTAGCATTTTGTGCTTCATCTAAAATTACAAAAGAATTTTTTAGTGTTCGGCCTCTCATAAATGCTAGTGGTGCTATTTCTATATCTCCAATTTCAATCATTCTTTGTATTTTTTCGTAATGAAAAAGATCGTAAAGAGAATCATATAAAGGTCGTAAATATGGATCTACTTTTTCTTTCATGTCGCCTGGTAAAAATCCAAGTCTCTCCCCTGCCTCCACGGCGGGTCTAGAAAGAATTATTCTTTCAATTTTTTTTTCTAATAACATGGTTAAACCGACTGCCACAGCTAAAAATGTTTTTCCAGTCCCGGCGGGTCCAGCTGATATAACTATATCGCTTTGTCTTAAAGCTCTTACATATTCTTTTTGTTTTTCAGATCTTGGTATAATTGATTTTTTTGGTGTTTTTATAATATCAGTTATGTTTTGATTTTTAACTTTTTCTTTAATCATAAATTTATCAACAGATGATACAATATCTTTACTTTCAATACTTCCATTATTTGCAAACTGATTAACTAAAAATTGAATTGCATTTTTCACGATTTCGTTATTTTCTAAAGAAGATTTAATTAAAATAGAATTACCTCTAGAATATAAGCTTGATGAAGTAATTTTTTCCAATTCTTTTAAATTCTGATTGAACTCACCAACAACCCCCATCAGTAAATCGTTGTCATGAAAAATTACACTCAGAGAGTTATTGTCTGAATATACAAACTTTAAATTTGTATCTATCTTTTTTTTTATGGATCCACTCAACTTTTATGCTACCCTTAAATTTGTGTCTTCAACTATTTCTCCAAAAAGAGTGTTTTGATTACTTTTAATTATTTTTACTTTTGCTATTTTACCAATTTTATTTTCATTTCCAGTAAATATTACTTGCGTCATATATTCAGATCTACCAAAAAGTTTATTATCTTTAGTTTGATTTTCTACTAATACATCAATTACACTATTTTCAATAGATTTGTTCATTTCAGTTTGGTTCTTAAATAGTCTTTTTTGCACTTTTTCCAATCTTTTCTGTGATATTTCCCAATCTATTAAATTTAAATTAGATGCAACAGTTCCAGGTCGGGGACTAAATATAAATGAATATGAATTAATAAATTTAATTTCATTAATTAAGTTATAAGTATTATTAAAGTCACTTTCACTCTCACCCGGATAAGCGATTATAAAATCACTTGAAAATTCTATAAAAGGATTAATTTTTTTTAACTTGTCATAAATATTAAGATAATCTTTAACTTTATGCTTTCTATTCATCAATTTTAAAACTTTGTCTGAACCAGTTTGGATTGGTAAATGCACTAGTGGCATTAATTTTTTTGAATATTTATAGATATCAATTAAATCGTCTGTCATATCTTTTGGGTGTGATGTCGTATATCTAATCCTTTTAATTTGATTTATTTTTTCAATCTCTAAAATTAGATTTGATAATCTAAAGTCTTCAAAATTATATGCATTTACATTCTGTCCTAATAAAATTATTTCTTTAGCGCCAGAATCAGCAAGAGCTTTTGCCTCATCAATAACCTCATTGAAAGACCTGGAATACTCTGGACCACGTGTATAAGGAACTACACAGAAATGACAAAACTTATCACATCCTTCTTGAACAGTTAAGAATGAAGAAATTTTGTTTGCATCATTTTTAATTTTATTAAAATATCGAAATTTAGAAATCGTATCAAATTCTGTTTCTTCTATCCTTTTTTTTTTACTCATATGTGAGAGTATTGTATCGTTAATCTTATGATAGGACTGAGGACCAATTACTAAATCAATGAATGGTTCTCTTTTTAGCATTTCACTGTTTTCTGCTTGAGCAACACATCCTGCAACAATAACTAAAGGTTTCTGTTTAAATCTGAAAGTTTTCTTTACTCTACCAATTTCATGATAAACCTTTTCCTTGGCCTTGTCTCTAATATGACATGTGTTTAAAAGATAACAATTTGCTTCTTCGTATCGATTTGTCTTAATGTAACCAATCTTTTTTACAGAGTCATAAATTCTGTTGGAGTCATATTCGTTCATTTGACAACCAAATGTTTTAATAAAAATTTTTTTTTTCATTTTATTGGGTTTTTTTCTTAACCCCGTAAAGTTCTAGTTTATGATCCACTAAAGTATAACCATATTTGTCTGCAACTTTTTTTTGAAGTTTTTCTATCTCCTCGTCAACAAATTCTATAATTTCACCAGATTTTATATCAATTAAATGATCATGATGACTTTCTATCATGGCTTCATATCTAGCTTTTCCCCCCTTAAAATCATGTTTGGTTAATATGCCTGCTTCTTCAAAGAGTTTTACAGTTCTGTAAACAGTAGCAATACTAATCTTAGGATCTATTTTTGAAACTCTACTGTACAACTCATCAACATCAGGATGATCAGACTCACCGTATTCTTTTTTTGATTCTGAAATGACCCTTGCAATAATTTTTCTTTGGTCAGTAAGTTTTACGCCTTTGGATAAACATTTTTGTTCTATTGTATCTGACATATTGAATTTTAACTTATATAAATAGGTTTAATCAAATTTTTTTTCACTTTAAATTTATCGCATAGAATGGGTATATTTTCATACTTTATTTCACTTTCAATTTTAAAATCTTGAAAACTGAAACAAAAATAGTCAATTTTTTTTGTTAAATGAATTGCTTTAGTAAGAGAAAGTGAATTTCTTATGCCAGCAAAGCTTCCGGGGCCTCTATTTACATAAATTTGAGAAATATCATTTATTTTAATATTCTTTGAATCTAAGAAATTATTGATTAGAATTATCAATTTTTCATAATTAGTTTTACTATTTTTATGACTAATATTATAAATATCCTTATCACTAATGATCATTAAAAAAATATCATCTTTAGCAGCATCAATAATTAGTTTATTTATTTTCATTTTTTTTTTCAGCATAAATTCTAATGCAGAAGCTAATGATAGTAAACTTTATTCAAAAGATAATGGAGTTTTATCAATTATGTATCATCGCTTTAATGAAAATAAATATCCATCAACAAATATAAAGATGGATATTTTTAAAAAACAAATTCAAATGATTAAAGATCTTGGATACGAATTTTATAACCCTAATCTTTTTGAAAAAGAATTTAATGTAAAAAAAGATAAAAAAAAAATACTACTCACCATAGATGATGGTTTTAAATCTTTTTACAATGAAGCTTGGCCTTACCTCAGAAAAAATAAAATACCATTTATTTTATTCGTTTCGACAGAGCCTGTAGGAAAAAAAGGCTACATGACTTGGACTGAAATTAGAGAAATTGATAAATCGAAATTTGGAAATATTGGACATCATTCTCATACTCATGAATATTTAATTGATCAAAGTAATAAAGAATTCATTGAAGATATTGAAACAGCTACTAAAATTTTTAAAACAAAATTAGGATATGTTCCGTCAATATTTTCCTATCCTTTTGGGGAATATTCAAAATTTATGAGAGACTATATATCAAAAAATTTCAGCATAGCATTTGGTCAACACTCTGGGATTATTGATTTAAATAAAAACAAATATGAATTACCAAGATTCCCAATTAATGAAAAATATGGTGATTTAAAAAGATTTAAATCTCTAATAAACTTTTATCCGCTCGAATACAAGAACTTACAACCAGAAGAAAAAATGATAAACAAAAATAACAATCCTCCGATTATAAAAGTTCAATTTTTTCAGAGTCAAAAGAATTTACAAAATATAAATTGTTATTCTAATGATGGAGGAGATTGGAATAAATCACAACTCGAATTTAAAGAAAATTTATTAGAGATTAAATTAAAAAAAAAATTTTTACCTAGAAGAGGAAGAGTAAACTGTTCTTTGAATGATGAAGGAAAGTGGAGGTGGTTTGGAGTTCAGTTCACAGTCAAAGAGAACTAAATTAAACTCTCAAGTTCTATACTTGAGGGAAGCAATTTTGCATCATCGAAATCTTTAAGATCATTTTGTTTAATTATTTTTTGTAATACATCAACATATTGACTACCTGTTTCAGCATATTTATCTAAAAATTTTGCTAAAATAATACTATCTAAAGGTTTACCCATGTCTCTTAACTCTGCTCTAGCTTTTCTAAAATCTTGATAAGTAGAATGAGTATTAATATTTCTTTGGTAGGCCCTAACAGATGCCTGTAAAACATTAAATTTCATAACTTTATGACCCTTGCTTCCATCAGATTCTTTTGGTTTTAAACCCTCGCCGGACCAAGTCCATTGACCAAATAATGCATTACCTTCTAAGGCAAATCTTGACGTGCCCCAACCTGTTTCTTTTGCTGCTTGAGCTAAAGCTAATGAAACTGGTATTTCGTCCATTCTAATTTTCAGAATAGATAAATCTTTTGAGGGTACTCCATACTGTTTAAATTTCGATTCAATCCATTTTTTTTCTAATTTAGTGTTGCTGCTTTTATTGATAATGCTAAAAAGTCTTTTTCTATCTAATCTAATATTATTATTCTCTTTTAGAATCAGCGGTAATACAATTTGAATAAAAAATTCTTTTCTTTTCTTTGTATTTTCAATCATCTTAATTTCATTGGGAAGCAAAGTTAATGCAACAGGTTTTACTAATTTTTTTTGTCTAACATCTTTCAAGCTGTAATCTGTATCCTCGAAAAGTTGTTTTATAGTCGACGCATTCAACCTAACTGTATCTACATCAAGATCGTTCAAACTTAGAATATCGACAAGTAAATCTCTTTCATCAAGTATTTCATTACTATTGCTAATTCCGTTTGTCTTCTTATTTAATGTATAAGCTAACACCGTTTTGGAATTATTATGAATTTCTTGCGTGTTTAGAATTCTTTTATTAGTAAAATCTACTACTAAAGGTGCAATGTAAAAAAATATAATTAACAATATGCTGCTTAATAGAATTCTCGGTAAAGAACCTAAATCTTTTTTATCAAAAAATCTTAGAAAAGAAATATTTGATTTATAATATCTTTTAGTCATACTAAATAGCCTTAACTTCTTTAACTTCAGGTAAATAATGTCGTAGAAGATTTTCTACACCTTGTTTTAAAGTCATTGTTGAGCTTGGGCAACCTGAGCAACTACCTTGTAATTGTACCTTTACAATTCCATCTCTAAACTCTTTAAATTTTATGTCGCCACCATCCTTGGCCACTGCTGGTCTTATTTTTTGGTCTAATATTTTTATAATCTTTTTTTCAATATCCTTTAAATCGTCATTTTCTTCATTTAAATCGTTATTGACTACAAAATCTTTTCCTTTGGAATAAAAATCATTTATCAACGAGATGACAATATGCTTTATTTCATCCCATGAACTATCCTCATGTTTGTTTATTGATATAAAATCTTTTCCTAAAAATATTCCTTCTACACCCCTAATTGACAAAAGATTATTTATAAGCTCATTATTTATCTTATCATTTTTTGTTATCTCAAAAGATCCATGGATAGATACAATTTTTCCAGGCAAAAATTTTAGTGAGTTAGGATTAGGTGTTGTTTCAGTTTGGATAAACATCTATTAACATATATAGACAAAATTCAAAAAATTTAAACTCGATAATAAATTTTTTTCAAAAACCCATAATTCTATGAATTTCAGTGATTTTTTTAGATGAAATCTCATTGGCTTTTTTGCATCCATCTAGGACAATTTGGTCTAAGTAATCTTTTTCTTTTAATAATTTTTTGATTTCAGCCGAAATAGGCCCTATCTTTTCAACAACCACGCTAGTTAAATCCTCTTTAAACTCTGAAAAATTCTTACCTGAAAATTTATCTATACTTTCTTTTAATTCACAGCCTATTAAGCTTGAATAAATTCCAATTAAGTTTTTCGCCTCTGGTCTTTTTTGTAATTCATCAGAGCTTGAAGGCATTGGCTTAGTATCTGTCTTTGCTTTTTTTATTTTACTCGAAATTTGATCTTCATCATCTGTTAAATTTATTCTACTAGCGTCAGATAATTCTGATTTGCTCATTTTCTTTAAACCATCTTTAAGACTCATAATTCTTGAAAATTCTTTTTTAATCAGAGGTTCTGGAATTTTAAAAAAATCTTCGACTTGAAAATCTTTATTAAATTTTTGTGCAACATCTCTACATAACTCTAAGTGTTGCTTTTGATCATCTCCTACAGGAACGTGAGTTGCATCATATAATAGTATATCTGCTGCCATTAAAATTGGGTAAGAATACAATCCTATACTTGCTTTCTCTTTGTCTTTTCCTGCTTTCTCTTTAAATTGAGTCATTCTATTTAACCATCCCATTCTAGCTACACAACTCAATATCCATGCCGCTTCAGAATGAGCAGGTACTTTAGATTGATTAAAAATTATACTTTTTTTAACATCTATACCACTTGCAATAAAGGCAGCCACTGTTTCTCTAATATTATTTTTAAGTTCTTTAGGATCTTGTCTTACTGTTATAGCGTGCAGGTCAACAACACAAAAAATGCAGCTATTATCTTTTTCATTGTTCAATTCTACAAAATTTTTTATTGCTCCCAAATAATTACCTAAATGTAAATTCCCTGAAGGCTGAACGCCTGAAAATATTTTTTTAACCATATATCAATACCTTATTTTAATATCCTCAATTTTAAAAGCTTTGAAAAAAAACGACGAAAGAAGGTAGAATATCATAGATAATAAAACAGAAAAAATTAAATAAAGAGACTTTAAGTAATAATCGTAAATTAAATAATCTTTAAAAATTAGAATCAAAAATTTAAAAAATATACCCATTATTATAGAAACAATAAGTATTTTAAAAAATCTACTTACAAAAATTTCATTAAATTTAAATAAGTTTTTATTTTTTAAGTACATGAATAAAAATATTGAATTAAACCAAGATGAAATAGATGTAGCAATTGGAATAATTATGAAACCAATATCTTTAAAATAATAAATGCTAATTAGAACATTTAAGATTACTGATGCAAGGGAGATATAGAAAGGTGTTTTTGTATCGTGATTTGCAAAGAAAAAACTTGAAAAAACCTTAATCAATGCAAAAGCAGGAAGCCCTAAACCAAAATAATATAGTGCTGATGCAGAATTCAACACAGCCTCTTGAGAAAAAGATCCATAACCAAATAAAGCTGAAACAATTTCCTCAGAACCAATTAGTAATGCAACAGAAGCTGGTAAACTTAAAAACATACTTAACTCAAGGGCTTTATTTTGAATCATCAAAATTTTTTCCTTGTTTCTGAGTTTTATGAATTTTGAAAGCTGGGGTAAAACAACAACACTAATAGCAATTCCAGCAATGGCTAAATTTATTTGATATATTCTATCAGCATAATAAAGATAAGAGACTGCACTTGACTGAAAAGAAGCTATGATGGTTCCAATTAAAATATTTATTTGAGTAACTCCAGATGAAAAAATACTGGGTAAAAGTTTTTGAAAAAAATTTTTTACTTTTTTACTTACTCTGGATTTAAAATTTATCTTTATTTTATAAAATTTAGATACAAATATGTATAAAAAAATTAATTGTAAAAATCCTGCTACCGAAACACCATAGGAAAGATAATATACAAGTTCATCATCCAGTATCTTCCCTAATAATAAAATTGCAATTAGAACTATATTTAGAATAATTGGAGTGGCTGATGCTGCCCCAAATTTGTTGTGAGAGTTTAAAATTGCTGAAAAAAATGACGATAAACATACAAAAAATAAAAATGGAAATGTTATTCTGGTCAGATTTACGGCAAGCCCCATTTTATAATCATCTCCAATGAAGCCTGGGGCTATCAAACTTATGAAATAAGGCATAAAAATTTGAACAACCAAAACTAACAAAAATAAACCTAATAATAACAAATTGAATATCTCGTTAGCAAATTCATTTGATTTAGATTTGCCTCTTACAACCTCAGAAGTATAATTCGGTATAAAAGCTGAATTAAATGCACCTTCAGAAAACAACCTTCTAAAAGTATTTGGTATCCTGAAAGCTACAAAAAAAACATCTGCTAACAAACTGGTGCCTAGAAATATTGCTATCAAAATGTCTCTTAAATAGCCCAGTAATCTACTGATTATAGTATAAAAACTAAAAGTCCCTGTTGACTTAATTAAGTTCATAAATCATATTAGTCTTAATTTTACCCTAATTGTACACCTAATTAATAGAAATGAAAAAAACAAAAGTCGATCACTATACTGACAAAGAGGCCTTAGAATTTCATAGCCATAAAAAACCAGGTAAGATTGAGATTTCGTCTTCAAAAAATATGACCACTAAGAGAGATCTTGCACTAGCGTACTCACCCGGCGTAGCAGCTCCAGTAAAAGCTATTAGTAACAATCCAGAGACAGTATTTGATTATACAAGTAAGGGAAATCTTGTTGCAGTTATAAGCAATGGCTCTGCAATTTTGGGCATGGGAAATCTAGGTGCATTAGCTTCAAAGCCTGTTATGGAAGGTAAGGCAGTTTTATTTAAGAGATTTGCAGACATAGACTCGATAGATCTTGAAATCGACTCTTCTGATCCTGATGAAATTGTTAATAGCATTAAAAACTTTGCACCTAGTTTTGGAGGTATAAATCTTGAAGATATTGCCGCTCCAGATTGTTTTGTGATAGAGCAAAAACTTAAAGATATTTTAGATATACCAGTTTTTCATGATGATCAGCATGGTACTGCAATTATTACTACAGCTGCATTAATTAATGCGCTTGATATAAGCAAAAAATCTATTGATAAAGTAAAGGTAGTTGTAAATGGAGCAGGAGCTTCTGCTATGGCTTGCACAAATTTGTTTAAAAAAAGTGGAATGCCAAAGAAAAATATAACTATGATTGACAGAAAAGGAGTCATTTATCAAGGGCGAGAAAATTTAAATAAGTGGAAACAGAGTCATGCAATTTCAACTAAGGACCGAAAGTTAGAAGATGCCATCAAAGATGCGGATGTTTTTTTAGGCTTATCTGCAAAAGGTGCTTTAACAAAAGATATGGTAAAAAAGATGGCAAAAAACCCAATAATATTTGCTTGTGCTAATCCTGATCCTGAAATTACTCCAGAGGAAATCGAAGAAGTAAGAACAGATGCAATTGTTGCAACTGGAAGATCGGACTATCCAAATCAAGTAAATAATTTAATTGGTTTTCCATATATTTTCAGAGGTGCTTTAGATGTAAGATCCAAAACTATAAACGAAGAAATGAAAGTGGCGGCAGCACATGCAATAGCTAATCTTGCGAAAGAAGATGTACCAGATGAAGTTGTTGCTGCAATGGGTGGTGAAAGACCTCACTATGGGAAAGACTATATCATACCATCAACTTTTGACCCAAGGTTAATAAGTGATATTCCGGCTGCAGTAGCTAAGGCTGCAATTGAAACAAAAGTAGCTAAAATTAAAATAGATAATTTCGATGCATACAAAGAACAGCTTAAACAGAGATTAGATCCCACTGTAACTATTATGCAAGGTATAAACTCATATATAAAGAAAAAATCAAAAAAAGTTGTTTTTGCTGATGGTGAAGATGAAAATATGCTCAAGGCAGCAATTGCTTTTAAAAACTCAAAACTTGGAGTTCCAATTTTAGTTGGTAAGGAAGAAAAAATAAAAGAACAAATTAAAAAGATTGGTTACAATGAAAACTTCGATATTGAGATTGTTAATTCAAAAGATAATTTAAAAAGAAAAAATTATACTCAATATCTTTTTAAAAAACTTCAAAGAGAAAAAGGAATGCTGGAAAGAGAGTGTGATAAATTAATAAGAAATGATAGGGTAATTTGGTCTTCTTGCATGGTTGCTAGTGGGGATGCAGATGCAATGATCACTGGAAATACTAGAAGATATTCTTCTTCCCTCGAAAAAATTATTAAAGTAGTTGATCCAAGACCTGGTGAAATTATGTTTGGTTTGAACTTAGTTGTTAATAGAGGTAAAACTATTTTTGTTTGTGATACTTCTGTTATTGAATACCCTGATGCAGACCAATTGGCAGAAATGGCAATATCCACGGCTCGAGTAGTTAGACTTTTTGGATTTGATCCAAAAGTAGCTTTTTTATCTCATTCAACTTTTGGTGAACCAGTTACCGACAGAACTAAAAGAATAAGTGATGCAGTTAAGATTT
>MDSV01236351.1_pt1 | contig 10671 bp, 18 predicted proteins | sample 810851 | NCBI WGS metagenome assembly MDSV01 (sample SAMN05326640, study PRJNA326480) | marine metagenome | isolation source: seawater | place: Atlantic Ocean: North East | collected 2012 | reverse complement strand
GTGTACCTTTGGCATTCATAAAGACTGCCATATATTATACCTCTATCAGTTAAAAACTGTTCTAGGATTACACCTAGTTAAAGTTATAATACTATTTATCTTCTTGAGTGTCTAAGGATACTCTATTTAAAAAGGTTTCCTTGCATTTAGAAAACTTGGAAACTTCATGGCTTTTAACATAGCCAGATAAGGATATGTTGTCACCTTCTTTGAACATTCCTTTGTCAGAACCAGACCTATATAGGTCATAAAAGAACTTGATGATATTATCATCTTTAGTAAGAAGAGCAACTAACATACTGTGGCTTCTGTTCATATACCTAGCCATTACAATCTCACCTGAGAACTTACCTCTTTTTTTAACTTCACCTTCATAGTCAGATATCTTTCTTAGAGACCTTTCACGTTCTGCCCAGTCATCATGCTTAACATTGTTTCTGTAAATGTTAGGTAATGAACCCACAATAGGTAGCCTATCATCTCTACCAGACAGACTGATGTCTTCTGCTTTAATCAGTTGGGTGATTTTCTTTTCAAAATCAGATAGGTCTCTCTCCATTGCTTTGAAAATAAGTCCTTCAAAATACTCAATGATGTCATCAGCAGTTTCGTAATGGCTTTCATTAATGCTTACTACTGAATCTTTTGGAGTATGAAGTAAACCTAACATCAACTTGAAGTTAGACTCGATGGCTTTATCTTTATCTGTTTCATGAGACTTGATGTATTTGAAACCTTGATACTCATCAACTGCTACTGCGTGAGCAATTAATTCTCTACCTGTAAAAATCTTTTCTTGTGGTTTCATGCGTTATCTCCTGTTCCTACATTATATATAATAGCAAAAACCAGGTGCCAAGTCAACCTTTTTTTCCAGTTTTTTTGGTAAATTTATTGTTCTTCGGGCAAGTATGCACCAGATACTACAACATCTTCTTGCTTTACATCACAGTTGATTTCATACCATGGTATGGTGTTAGCCGCCATTATGCCACTGGAAACTAGTGCAACACCTACCCCCACGGCAGGAGAGGCTATAACACCTGCTGGTATGCCTGCCAGTAAGCCTACTGTAATAATGCCTGATGTTGGGCAATAATTATCGCCGTACCCATCTCCTCTTCGCAAATCTAAGTGTGGATTACTCGCACATCCACTCATCAATACTAGGATTACTAGTATTTTTTTCATGTTAATTTCCTTAATAGATTAATTTAGTATAGACAACCAAAGATATATTGAAATATCCCATGCCACTGCTAGTAAGAATATGGCAAGTGGTATAAGAAAGAAACATGCAATTATGAATAGAGCCACTTTAGCAAGGAAGCCTATAATACTTCCGCCAAACTTAAATGCCACATAAACTAATGCACATATTCCTATAAATGATAAAATATCCATTACTACCTCTCGTAAGTTAGTGGTCTGATGTCATTGTCTATAATGTGATTATAAACATCTTCCCAATTCTTTGCAACAAAGCCATCTACTTCTGTATTCATATTATGACCATGTTCCATTAATATTCCTTTGAATCCTACATCAGTACCTGCTTTCATGTTTACAGGTTTGTCTTCAATCCAATAACTTCCTTTGTATTTCTTAGCAAGTCTAACCAATGCTTCGTCTTTGTCTGCACCTGTGTCTAAACATATTACCTTGCTAAATGCATACTTGCCCATCAATTTTGCAAGGTTTCTTTCTCTTAATGCTTTAGCATAAGGATCTAAACTTAGACTTGTAAGTGCTATAAAGTTATATCTATGTTGTTCATGCAGTTTTTTAATAAAAAATTGTGCGTCTCTTAATGGTGGAAGAAAACCAATTGCGGCACTTTCATTGAAAGTTTTAACCATTTGGTTTCCTTGTTTGTGAGTAAGACCATACCTATCGCCTATGCTATATTTGAATTGATATCCGTCTACTAGTTCGTGTCCGTGTTGTTCTGCCCATACACTGAATGCTTCTTCCCAGTCTAGAACAACTCCGTCGATGTCTGTTATTATATATTTACGGGCCATGTTACTCCTTATTTGTATGTATTATACTGATTTTAGGAGTCTTTGTCAAGTTTTTTCTTAACTTCTCTTCGGCTCTTGGCAACATGTTTTACCATGTTTCTATTGGCTGTTTTGTACATGCCCAGCATATCGTTCCCATCAATTACTTTGCATTGTACTACCATTTCTGGTATGTGATACTTTTGTTCTAGTATTAAGTCTATTAACATATCAGCGGCATCTGATGTATTAATCATATGGTCTTCATTTGTAGCAACACCAACACGTTTGGTTAGCAATGGTGTGTCAACAAAACTAAAACTTATGTTATGACATCTTACATTTGTCTTTGGTGTGAATACATCAAAACTATTGTTAATACATATCTGTGCTAGTTTCCTTTTGTCTGAAACATATTGACCATTCATGTCAACACCCATGTCTTCATTAAGCCAACCACTAATGGAGCCTGTGTTAATAATTACTTTACCACTGGCATCCTTCCATTTGTCTAATAATGTTTGAAGTATTTTGTTTTGAATTTCAGGATAGTATGCGTTATTGAAAACAACATCTGCATCTAATAACTCGTTAATGATTTTATCGCCGTCCTGTTCAGCAATATTCCAACCATTACTTTTACTATAACCTTTAACATCAAACTCAGGATCATCTACTAATTTGTCGTAAATAGATGCTCCTATTCCGCTAGAGTGTCCAGTGATTGCTATTTTCATTTGAAGTGTTTATCTAACATAGAGCCAACCTTTGTACCAACTGATGCTTCTACTTTATTAACATCAACTACAATGGTAACTTGATTTACATTTTGGAATGCTTTTATCAATTGTCCCCAGGTCTTATCAGGTGAGGTAGGTAATGGATGCTCTAGTTCCCTTGTATCTAATTGTGCTTTTGTTCCGTCTTTGAATTCGAGAACAACTTGTTCAATTAACTCTACTGGTATTTCCTGAGGAAATACTTGTCGTAGCAATTTTTCAAACTCATTATTCTTATTTTGTTTCGCGACTAGTACAATCTTTACGTCGTGAGTCGACACCTTATCTCTCCTACTATTAGGTTTTACTATAACCTTCTGCTATAGTACTTATCTAAATTAGACTTATACGTCTAATGATGCATTTTTTGGAGGTCTGCCAGGACCTTTCTTAGGTTTAAGTTCAGGAGCAAGGTTATATGCCTCTGCTTCTTTACTGTCTGCATCGCCTAATAGTACCTTAGCATCTTCTCTTAGAAGTGATGCTTGAGATAATAAATTTTGTGCTATTTGATTTTCAGATGCTACTTCTTCAGTAGGAACATCACCTTGAGATAAATTCTCTGCTGGTGCTTCTGTTACTAAAGGTGGGTTAGAACCTGTTTCAATCTTCTTCAATTCCGCATTTACTTCTGTTAAATCAACTGATTGATTTGGTGCAGGAGTAAGTTTAACCATATTGGTTGGAACTTTAGTAAGTTTACCTCTTGAGTGTAATGCTTCTAGCATGTTCTCTCCGTCAGTAAGTCTGCGTCTAAAGAATACTTCGCTTACGTTATTTGACTCTTGTCCTTCTGGACTATCAACAACTGACATAATGTCATCGTGGAATTGTCCTTCTAATGAATCACTAATAACAATAAGTGCTTGGTCATCTTCCTCTGGTAGTTCTCTAAATACAACTACGCAAGGCTTGTCGCCATATAAGCCTACATGTTTTGTCATTTCTGCCATTATTTTTCTCCGTCTTGAGTTCCGTCTGCATCTGCGTCAACAGGTGCTTCTTCGGACTCAGCCGCGGCTTTTGCCGCATCTTGTTGCTCTTTAACATTTGCTAAAAATGTTGCAAGTTTATCGTAAAGTAGTCCAACTGTGGACATCTCTCCGCCTCTGAATGCTCCTCTCTGAGATGCTAGATCAATTATTTGGGCAATTTGATCCAACTCCTTAAGAGTAATGCTTTCAACTGGACCAGGTGCAGTTTCTCCTGCAGGCTCATTTGAAAACTCTTCTGAGATTGTTTCGTTGTTTGTAACTTCGTCTGTCATTTAATATGCTCCAATATTTAAAGTTCGTTAATTTAATAACACAATTATTTATAGTATGTTTTAATGATAGGTTTATTTCTTGGCTAAAATTTCTATATCAGATTTGAGTTCTACAGGTTCTGTCTGTGGACTGTGTCTAATAATAACAGAGTTATCTTTGCTAACAAGAAACTTTTCGAAGTTCCAAGATATTCTTTTACCGCCTTCAGTTAAATGCTTATACAATGGATGAGCATTATCCCCTTTAACATCTATTTTAGACATCATAGGAAAAGTAACTCTATATCTACTTGATACAAATTGTTTGATAGTATCTTCATCATCTGGTTCTTGATGCATAAACTGGTTACAAGGAAATCCTACAACTGTTAAATCATCATACTCATCATGTAATTGTTGCAAATCGTGATACTGTTTAGTCAGTCCACATTTACTTGCAACATTTACAATTAGAAGGTTTGTTCCAAATGAACCTAGTGTGGTTTCATTTCCATCAATGTCTATGATTTTAAAATCATTTACGTTCATGGAAATTATTTATGAAATACTTATTTGAATTCTACAGTATTTTGAACAAGTCCATCGTTGTCAACAACAACACCTGAAACAAATCCACCTTTACCAGCACCTGTATCTGTGAAGTAAACAGTACCATCTTGCTCATTAGTTTTAGATACAATTTGGTTTATGTTACTTTCAAATGCTGGAACTTCTTCAAATGGACTTCTGTCGTGTCCAACAATAACAGTCTTGCCACTAGGGATAGCATCTACCCAAGCATAAGTTCTAGCAGGATAATGTTGTCCATTCCATTCAACAAAAGGTTTAGACTTATCTATCTCACCATACAACCTTGCTCTGTTGTGGGCACTCTCATTTACATCATTGCTCCAATAAGAAGAAGTAAATGCTCCATGAGTGATATGAGTATCACCAATAACTAGTAAAGGCAACATATTTTCATAGATGCTTTTGAACATATCAGAAACTTTATCGTTCTTTAATGCTTCTATAGTAGGAACCATACCATGTGAAACAGTTACATCATTACCTAACAAGTATCTGTTTATCTTGTTATCGTGATTACCTTCTATAAAAATAGCATTATGATTGTTCATCAAATTGTATGCCATGTGGATTGTTTCTGCTGGAGTAGGACCGTAGTCAACTAGGTCTCCAACAAATACCATTCTGAGTTCATTGTGCAAGGCATAGTCAATAGCATGTCCTAACAAGTGTGACTCGTTATGAACATCTCCAATTATGATATAGCCTTTGTGCATCAAATACTCCTACAGTATCTATATATTATAGCACCAAATGGGCCAAAGTCAACCTTTTATTTGGTCGAAATGCCCTATTAAAACGTATTTTAATGGTGGTACTAGTATGTATATGAGCCTAAATTCGTTGCTTATACGACGTCTAAGAGCGTCTAAAACACCAATTATTTGAACTCTTGTTGTATATTTATCGTACTAACTGGTGGTGCTTCTGCAATAGGAGTATCTAAATGTGCAAAGATCCTAGCAACATCTTCCTTTGATTCAAAGTAGATAATCCATTGAGGTCCATCTTTGATTACACAATATTGACCTAATGAATTGTCATATAACCATTCGCATATTTCAAAGTCATCTGTTACAAATTTATTACTAATCATGTTAGCAAATTTATCTGTACCGCTTAATGCAGTAAATTCTGCTTCAGTTAGTTTGTTATATCTTTTAAACATTATTCGTCTCTCTTCCTGTCATATTGAACAGTTGTACCGAAAGGTGCGATAGGTGACCTTCCACCATACCCACCACCATGAACAATAAACAAAGTATCACAGTAGTTTTCATCTCCCCAACTATCCCAAGGATAACCATCTGTAAACATAACAAACTTCTTAGGAACAATGCCCTGTTCTTTAAACCAATCAAAACAACAATCGAAGTCAGTACCGCCGCCTCCAGCAGGTTCATAGTCTAAGAACTCATCCATGTTGTGTTCAGTAAATACTTGTGGGTTATGTACTTCAGTATCAAAGCAGAACAAATGTATTTTAAAGTCTGTGTATTGATCCATAACACCTTTTGTTTCTGTCAGGATATCAACTAACATAGGATCAGTCATAGAACCTGATGTGTCTATTGCCATTGCAATATCAATTGTGTTCTCTCTGTCCATACCAGGCAAGTAGTAACCTTCATCTCTACCTTTCCTGCTTGGAGTAGACATTGTGTAGTCACTCTTAAAAGTTGATTGTATTTCTTGTGGCAACAACTCTCTCCAACTTAACTGTGGATTAGTCATTTGGTCAACTAGGCGTTTAACACCACTTGGTAAGTTACCAGCACCAGCCGACTTTGCCGCCTGGATAGTTGCATTCTTAAATGCTTGTTGAATCTCTTTCTTTTGTTCAGCAGTATATCTTACTGGACCTTTGCTACCATCATTATCTCCACCTTCAGTATTACCTTCTGGTCCTTCTCCCTTAGCATCATCGTCACTAGTATCCATATCTAAGTGTACATCTAATGTAGACTCTTGGATAACTCTACCTTCTTCTTCAGCCTGTTTAAATAAGTCATCATAAACTTCTTCAGACATCCAACTACGATATTTGTAATCATGACATATTTCAACTAGGGTAATCTTCTCACCAACATTTTGTTCAATCAAGTCACTGTTCACAACATAGTCATTTGCTATGTTCCAAAGCATAGGGTCTCTATCTCCCCTACGACCAAAGTGGTCATACACACAATGCTCAACTTCATGTCCCCAAAGAAAAACTAACTCGCCTTGCTTAAGAGCATCAACGAAATGTCTATTGTAATAAAAGTATTTGCCATCAGTTGCGGCAGTTGGACACCAATCAGTAGCATCTCTCATTTCTAAACGACAAGCCAAGTTGCCATAGAAAGGACAGTTTAGTAGCATAGAAATCCTAGCAGATATTAGACGGTCTTCAATCTCTTGTTTAGTCTTAGTTGTTTCTGGAATAGTATCCAAAGCCTTATGAGCCGTGTCGTTAGGCGAACTGCTCACTTTAGGATTCTTTACTGCTTGATTTAAAATGTCCACGTCTTATATACTCCTTACAATATACTTATATTATACTTCTTTTGCGGGCAAAGTCAACCTTTTTTTCTGGCTAAAATGGTAAATATTATAGTCAAAAAAAACCCCTCCGAAGAGGGGAAAAACTGTTGTCGTCGTAGGTTGTAGGAGTAACGATGTGCCTTTTCAGGCAGGATACAACAACGGTTTTTTAACTGTTAGAAGTAACCTATTCAGTTGGGAATAGGTACTTCCAATACTTCTCCTTAAACTCTTTCTTACCAGCCAACTTACGAGGTTTAATATCTATATCGTGGTCAGCCAATACAGTCTTAGCAGAGTAGATAACTAACTCAGGCTCAAAGTTTTGCATGATGAACTCAAAGAAGTAATCAACTCCTTTATCAAAGTCTGCTTCACTTCCAGTTTCTGAAAGGTCAGCCAGTTCATAACACAATCCAATAGCGAACGAGTATTGTGCAGACTTCTCTTTGATGTCCAACTTCTTAACTTTACCATTAAGAACATCTTCTGGATTAGGAAGTTGTGAAGCAATCTTTCTGTGTTCACAGAACTTAATTGCCATACCTTCTCCAATAGCACCGGCAACTTCTGCCTTTTGCTGGAAGTCTGATGCACTATCAAAACCTTCTGTGCTAAGTATTTCACTTACATAGTTCCAACTACGTGGAGTAGCAAAAGCCTGACTAGATGTTTTAGGATCAAAGTCAAACAAATCTGCTTTACTATAAGTTAGGTAACCAATAACATCAGGATGAACTTTGTTATTAGTAGCCCAAATGCTCCAATCTTCAAAGTTTACTTCCATGTTAATGTGTCTAAACCTGTTTGCTAACGGACTAGGCATTCTATAAGTAACACCTCTGTCAGTTTCACGGTTACCTGCCGCAACAATTTTTACATTGTGTGGTAGTTTATATTGACCAATTCTTTTGTTCAATACTAATTGATAAGCCGCCGCCTGTACACTTGGTGGTGCAGAGTTCAACTCATCTAAAAACAACACAATAGTATCATGGAGTTCTGCCATTTCCTGTGTAGGAAGGTCGGCAGGTGGTGCCCATTCCATTAAGTTGTTTTCTGGATTACGGAACGGATAACCTCTAAGGTCAGTTGGTTCCATTAATGCTAGACGCAAATCTATCATGTAAGCATTACCTAACTCACCTGAATCAACAATTTGCTGAACTAGTTCTGATTTACCAATTCCAGGAGCACCCCATATAAAAATAGGTCGCTCTGCCTTCATTGCTCGTAGAACGATATCGTTTGTATCGTTCGGTCTAACTTGTAGTGTGTCCATATATTACTCCGTTTATCTTAACCTACATATACTATTATACGTCTTTAGTCCTCAATGTCAACCTTTTTTTGCAATTCTATAAAGATTTTTTGTAGTTGTTTGGACAACCATTCTAACTCATTGATTTGCAAAGAGTTTTCTAATTTAAACATTTGACGTTCAATATACTTAAGATACTCAAAAGACCTATCTACCTGTGTTTCTGCTTTAAAAATACGTTCTTCTAGTTCTTCTGGAGTGAAACTATCTACTATATCTCCATGTTCATCTAATTTGATTGTGAATGATGAACCATCTTCTGGTAAAGGATGTTTTTCTTTTAGGAAGTTTTCAAAATCTCTTAACTGTTCCGATGTGAGTTTGCCAGTTAAGTCGCTTATAAGTTCAGGTAATAGTTCACTTATATGCTTTGGTCTGCTTGGAAAGGGGATAACATTATCAGGAGTTTTATCATCTCCATTGTTACCATTGTCGTCGGACATTAGTTTATCCTAAATTGAACTTTAATTAAGTCTCCAACGGAAGGTTGGAAGTTTCTCTTAACTTGGTGTAAAGATCCGCCATATTCTACAGTGACTAAGAAATAGTCTAACACCTGTGTAATATGGCTGGTCTTTACTGGAACTTCTCTAAATTCACAATTATATTTGTACTTGCCTTTGTGGCTTAAATCATTCCCTATTCTATTACCTAATAGTCCAGCAATGATTCTAGCATTGTTATTTGCATCTAATTTATCTGCAATACCAATACCTATTACTGAACCTATAAAGCCTCCATTGGAACCAAATATGCTGTCTGTACCTCTTTCAAAGATACCATAATTATCTCTAGCACGTCTGTCTTGACATACTTCTCTAATTGAATTTGTAGTACCATATACCGTTTGGTATTTTAGAATGGTTTCAACTCCAACTACTTCTGCATCTACTCTAATAAATGATGATGCATGTGCATTAAATGTAAAAACTAATGCAAATAATAAAAATAATTGTTTCATATCGACTCCTTTTTTTAGCCTTATGTATAATAATACACTTATTTAGATGCTATGTCAACCTCTTTTTTTGAGTTTAAACGTCTTAATTCGCCCATATTATAAGAAGCAAATAGTATTAAGGGTAAGAACAATGTAATTGTTTCTACTGTTTTAGACATTTCAAATTGGCTAATAAGTGTTGCCCATGCAAATATCAGTGCTGTAATGAAGCCTAAGATACCTAGTCCGAGCATTGTGCTATACAATAAGTTATAAAGTTTATTCATTTTTACTCCTATGAATTTGTTAATAATATGTTAATATACTATATGTTGTGGGTCAAGTCAACCTTTTTATACAGATATTGTGTTTTTTGTTCCAAAAAAAAGCACACCCGAAGATGTGCTTTTTAATAGAATGTTTATTCTAAGTGTTACGCACCAACGGCTATTGATAATGCTTGAGCGGTTGCTGTTGTACCACTTAAATCTACACCATCAATTGTTCCTAATGCTTGTACCCTTGCTTGAAGACCTGAGTCTAAAGCACCTTCAATAATGAAAGTTTGTTCTGTGTTAGAGTTTGTAGTGGCTCCTGCCGCTAAAATTACTCTAGTTTCTTGAATTGCATTAAGAACGGCTTGTTGAGCACCACTTGGGCCAGTACTTGCGTTAGCAACGATGTAGTCTAAAGAAAAGATTGAGATATCTTTACCGATTACTTCTGATGCTGAACCTGTAGTAGTTGCCGCTGGGTTATTTTTTGCTATTGCCATTTTAATTCTCCTAAATAGGTTTGTTACATGTATTTATGCTATTAACAAATTTTAGTCAAAAAGAAAGGAGTAAATACTCCCTTCTTCTTTAATAAGTTTAAGACTTATAGGTCAAATGCTGTAACAGTTGCTGATGCTAAGTTAATACCATCTACTGTTCCTAATGCGATAACTACGTCTTCTAAGTGAGCCGCTAGTGATTCACTGTTAGATCCATCATATGTATCTGTTCCGTGTTCGCCTTCGAAAAGAACTTTAAGTCCTTGTCCTGTTCCACCGGTAGCATCAACTGTACCAATTGCGAATGCTGTTAAGCCTTCGTTTGCAAATGCTTTTAAAGTTGCGTCTACGGCAGATCCTACTGCCAATTTTGCTGAAACGTCAGCACCGAAATCTATTTGAATTCCAGCGATAACCTTTCCACCTACGTGTCCTGGAGCAACTACGGCTCCTGCGTTTTGAGTTTGTGCCATTTTATGACTCCTAATTAGTT
>MDSV01066336.1_pt1 | contig 10671 bp, 9 predicted proteins | sample 810851 | NCBI WGS metagenome assembly MDSV01 (sample SAMN05326640, study PRJNA326480) | marine metagenome | isolation source: seawater | place: Atlantic Ocean: North East | collected 2012 | reverse complement strand
TAAAAATTCCAAGAAAAAAAGCTAGAGATTTCAAAGTAGTATTCATAAAGGTATTATAACATTAGTAAAAAACTATAAATGCAATATGAAAGAGAAGAATTTTATCAGCTCGGCTTTGAATGTCATTGAAATAGAGTCAAAGGCTGTGATGAGTTTAAGAAATCAAATACATTCTGATTTTGATAACCTATGCACAAATATTCTTAATATTGAAGGAAAATTAATTTTAATGGGCATCGGTAAATCTGGTCATATAGCTCAAAAGATTTCGGCAACATTATCAAGCACTGGGACTTCATCGTTTTTTATACATCCAACTGAAGCAGCCCACGGTGACTTGGGAATGATTAGCAAGCAAGATGCAATCTTAATTTTATCTAACTCAGGAGAAACAAAGGAAATAATTGAGATCTTACCCGCCCTAAAACGCTCAACTTCAAATATTTTTACCCTAACTAATGATAAGCAATCGACTATTGCAAAAGCAGGAAACATTAATTTAATAGTAAGTGCAGATGAAGAAGCTTGTCCCTTAGATCTTGCTCCAACCTCCTCAACTACAATTGCTTTGGTATTTGGGGACGCCCTTGCAATTGCTTTGTTGGAAGCTCGCGGTTTTGGTAAAGATGATTTTGCAAAATCTCACCCAGCTGGACAACTTGGAAAAAAGCTCACAACACTGGTTCAAGATTTGGCAGTCATGAATGATAAAGCGCCAATGGTTGATCAAGCTACATCTTTAAAGAATGCATTGATGGTAATAACTGAAAAAAAACTTGGGGTAACTTTAGTTTTAAATAAGAAAAAAATGGTTGGGATTTTCACTGATGGCGATCTAAGAAGGTGCCTCAACAATGAAGTGGATTTAAATAAAACCCCCATCAAAGATGTCATGACTACTAACTTTAAAAGCATTAAAAGCAATGCTCTTGCTATTGATGCTGCTGAAATTATGGAAAAAAATAAAATTTTTAGCTTGGTTGTTAATTCCTCAAAAACTAAAGCAGATAGCGTAGGCCTTATTACCATGCATCAGCTCCTTGAAGCAGGGATCATTTAAAACAAGGAAATGTCAAAAAGGTACCTAATTTTATCAATTATATTCGGATGTTTATATCATCCTATTTTGATTTCAGAAGAAAGTACTAGCTTTCAAAATATTTCAATTCAATCAGATCAAGTCACTATTGATGAAGATACCAGGCAGCTAGCTTTTAAAAATAATATTAGAATAAAAGTTGATAACTATATTATAAAAGGCTCTAATGCCATTCTTAGTCACAATGACAAAAAATTAGAAATATATGGAAATCCAGCAACTATTAAATCTAATGCAATAGATGGTGAAGCAGAAACATTTGTAATATATCCAAATAAATCAATGAATTTAATTGGAAATGCAAAACTCATAAACAAAGGCAATTTAATAACATCTAATCTTATTGCATATCAAATTAGCCCAAATGAATAGCAATCGACTAAGTCTTACTAATATTGAAAAAACTCTTGGCTCTAAAAAGATCCTTTCAGATGTTAGTTTCTCAATCGGCTCAAATGAAATTGTAGGTTTGCTTGGGCCAAATGGAGCAGGTAAGACAACAGCTTTTTATATAGCTGCCGGCTTAATTTCTCCTAATCAAGGCAGAGTATTTATTAATAATAAAGATGTAACAGAAACACCCATGCATTCTCGAGCTAATTTGGGATTAGCTTATCTACCTCAAGAAGCATCAATATTTCCAGATCTAAGCGTTGAAAGTAATCTTTTAGGAATAGCTGAATTATCCAATGAAGATAAAGATCAAACAATCGAAAAAGTAACAAAAATTGTTAATGAATTTGATTTTAAAAAAATTCTTCAAATGAAGGGAAGAATGTTGTCAGGGGGACAAAGAAGAAAAGTTGAGATAGCTCGCACTTTAATTTGTGAGCCTAGTATTATGCTTCTTGATGAACCTTTTGCTGGCATTGATCCAATCGCTGTTGAGGAAATAAAAGATTTACTTCATGAAATTTGTATGAAAAATATCTCAATTTTAATAACAGATCATAATGTTAGAGAGACCTTAAGCTTATGTAAGAAAGCCATTATCCTCAGCGAGGGAAGCATTATTGCTGAAGGTAATGAGATAAGCTTAAAAGAGAATGCTCATGTTCGGCAGAAATATTTTGGCAAAATGTTTTCTTGAAAGATGGCGATTAAGCTTGCAAGAGAATTCAAACAAAATCAGCAGTTATCGATAACTCCGCAATTAAAAAAATCAATAGATCTTCTTCAGCTATCAAGACTGGAAATTATTAATAAAATTAATAATGAGATTGAGGAAAATCCTTTTCTTAAAAAAGATTTTGATAATGAATCAACTTTGGGCTTTGATGGCATGGATTTTTTGGAGAATTTACCAAATGAATTAACTTTGCAAGATCATCTTGAAAATCAATTGCAAGACATCAGTCTTAGCAATAGAGAAAAAAAAATTGCATTAGTGATTATTCAGTCCCTAGAAGAAAATGGGTTGCTCCAAATAGATCTTGATGAAATCGAGGAATTGACGGAGTACGCTTATTCCTCAAAAGAAATTAAAAATGTCTTAAGTAATATAATTCATGAACTAGAACCCGCTGGAGTTGGTGCAAGGAGTTTTAAAGAAACAATTTATATACAATTAAAGAAACAAGAGATTCCAGTTGAGGAATTAGAAATTGCAAATAAAATTTTATTTAATCCTCAATTTTCTAGCTTTGAGGATGCAAAAGTTCACTTAGCAACAAATTACTCTGAATATGCTGTTGAGTCTGTACTTGGAAAAATTAAACAATGCGATCTTTCACCAGGTTTAGAATTTGAATCTACGCATATGATCCAACCTGACTTGGAGGTGATTCCAGATAATAATCAAAATCTTAATGTCCAATTTAAACAAGATAACTTTCCTTTGATTAGCCTTGATGAGGATTTAGAAAAATTAGTTAAAAATAAACAAAATAATGCAAGCAAAGAATTAAAAGAAAAAATGGGAGAAGCAAAATGGTTGATTAGGGCAATCAATAAAAGAAACGAAACTGTTCAAAATGTAGGCACTTTAATTTGTAAAATACAGGCTGATTTTTTATCAAATAAATCTGCTGAATTGAAACCTGTGTCAAATATTGAGCTTGCAAAAGAGTTAAAAATTAGCGCATCAACTGTCTCTAGGATTTTGAGATCAAAATATATACAAACACCCAAAGGTGCTGTTTCTATGAAATCACTTTTAGCTAGCTCTGTATCTAAAACTAGAAAAGTTACCCCTATGCAATTAATGGAAGAAATTCAAAAAATTGTTGAAGGAGAAAGAAAAAAGTTAAGTGATCAAAAGATTTCAGATCTGCTCAATAAACGGGGATTTAACCTAGCTCGAAGAACAATATCAAAATATCGAAAAAAAATAAATCTACCAAGTTCAAGAAATAGATAATTCATAATCTAGTGAGTTAGAATTTAGGGTATGAATGAAATTACTCCTCACCACTTCTCATCTGAAGATCTACTTAAAAGGATTCAGGGACAAGAAGTTGAGCCCTCTGTTAATCAGATTAAGAGAATTTTATCTGGCATGCATCCTTCTGAGGTAGCACACTGCATAGAATCTCTGCCACCTAAAGAAAGGAAATTTTTATGGTCACTGATTGATACGCAAGACGAAGGTGAGATCATTGCTGAATTACATGATGAAATTCAACAAGAGCTTATCTCAGAAATTTCACCAGAAGAACTAATTACCATAATTGGTGACTTAGAGCTTGATGAAATTGTTGACATTCTACAAATTCTTCCAAATCAAAAAACTGAAAATATTTTATCTGCAATGTCTCAAAGGGATAGGCATAGAATTAAAGAAGCCCTAGAATATCCAGAAGATTCAGCTGGCGGGCTCATGAATACTGATATTATAAGTGTTAGGCCAAAACATAACCTAGAAGTTGTGATGAGGTATCTTCGAGCTCAACGAGAGTTACCAAAAAATACTGATCAAATCTTTGTTGTTTCAAGAGAAAATAAATATCTAGGTTCTTTACCAATTTCTTTAATCGTTGTCTCAGACCCTGGTCTCAACGTAAGAGAGCTAATGGAAACTGAAACTCAACCATTAGAAGCATATTTAAATGATAAGGATGTATCAAGATTATTTGAACAAAATGATTGGGTGTCAGCACCAGTGGTAGATGGTGAATCAAGATTGATTGGAAGAGTAACCATTGATGATGTTGTCGATGTCATAATGGAGGATGCTGATCAAAATTTTCTTGGGATGGCTGGAGTTGCTGAGGATACATTTGCTGCACCAGCAAGAGCTGCAAGGAGTAGAATTTTATGGCTATCAATTAATCTCCTGACAGCTTTTATAGCATCTATGACAATAAGTCTATTTCAAGCAACGATCGATCAAATAGTATATTTGGCTATTCTGATGCCTATTGTTGCAAGCATGGGTGGAGTTGCTGGCACTCAAACTTTGACGATTATGATTCGAGGATTAACACTTCAACAAATCAATCAAACGAATCTAAAATGGTTGTATAAACGAGAAGCAGCAGTGTCGATCCTAAACGGAATCCTATTATCCGTCCTAGTTGGTGGAATAACCTATCTCTGGTTTGATGACATGATCATCGCAGTACTTATTTGTGTAGCTATGGTCACGAACTTAATATGCTCTGCGATTGCAGGTATTTTTATACCTATAATTTTACGAAAATTTAACCAAGATCCAGCTATTGCTGGAAGCGTTGTTGTAACGACTGTAACTGATGTAATAGGCTTCTTCTCTTTTCTTGGTCTTGCTACCTTATTTCTTGTTTAATTCTTTCCAATCTTGGTTGTGAAATAGTACCAAGAACTTCATATTGATAATTAGTAAGATTATTTATATCTTCTTTGAATATTTCATTTATCACTGCTGAGCCAGCAACGGCTGGAAGCCCACCAAGGATTGCAGCATACCATGGAAGATTTTCTCCAACTCTAATCCTCAGATCTAGATTAAGATCTAGATCATCCAGATTATTTTTAGAGTTTTTATTAATTTGACCAACCCACTTCATTTTAGCTGCATTTGTTTCAATAAATAAAGGAGATACGAGCCGAAGCTTTGATTTGCTAAATAACAAGTCTCCCTCAACCCTTCCTAATTGAGTAGAGGTAAACTCATCAATTGAAAGATCGAAGTTTGCTAACTTACCAAGAATATTTCTTAAGTTGAGAACACCAAGTAAATTTAAGGCCAGCGAATCAGAAATAGAGTCTTTGATTACCGCATCTTTCAAAATAAAATTACTCTCTCCTTCTATATAACTTAAAGTAGAAAGCTCTTTCCATTGTAAATTTATAGATCCATTAAAATAAGAAAAATCTAAAAAGTCTCCTAAATATGGAATTTTACTTGAATCTTTAATTAAAAAATCTCCCCTAATTTTATAAAGCGGCTCAAATTTATCGACTGAAAAATATGCAATTGAAGATTGTTTCAAAGGTTTGATCGAAATTAGATTGGAAGTTAATTGAAGGTTATTGGCTGTAAAATTCCTATTATTATTAAGAAGATATACATCTAGATCTTTAATCTTTATTTTGCCAAAAGAAGAATTACTTATAATCAGTCGAGAATTTAGAGGTGTATCAAAACTTGATTGTGAAAAATTAATAAATTCTATGTCAGGAATTATTGAGTTATTTATTTCTATTTTCATAAACCCTGTCTGATCCATTCTAAATTTCAAACTAAGATTATCTGCAATTAAATTACCAAGAATTTCTGAGTTATTTAAATCAAATAAACCAGAAAGATTAGAAAAATTATTATTAAAAAATCTAAGATTTTTAATATCAAAGGCTAATTTATTAAGTTGTACAGATCCTACATCTTGGCTTATGGACAAGATAGAACTTAATAAATCTTCAGAAATAAATTTTGAATTAAGGTATATATTTAATCCTGGCTCTTCAGTAAAATTCCTATGTTGATTTGGAAGTTTTTTACCTATTGAAATATATCCATGATATTTGCTGAGATCCCTAATATGCATATCAATATTTTGATTGTTAACTTTAAGTGAAGGATTTAAAAAATTAGTAATTATAATTTCTGTGGGCAATTCTATTAACTTATTTTTTGAAAGTGCATTTAATGGTGAATTTAGCTGAATATTTTTAAGATTAGAATTTATCTTTAATATTGGTTGAGAATTTTTTTGAATCTTAAGATCTATCTTAAAAAGATCATTGCCAGAAATCTGAAGATAGGTTGAATCTGTAATAAAGTTTCCTGGTTCTAAATAGATAGGCGTTGAGAATGTTAAATCATATATTTTTGTTAAGCTCTTGCCTGAAAGACGAACTGAAAGCTTATCTTTCATGAATGTTGATGGCAATAATCCATAGATTGAATCTAAATCAACAATAAAAATGTTCGCATCATTAAAGTCAATATTTCCATGCTGTAATATTGGTATAGAAAAAAATTTTGTTTTTATTGAAATAGCATTGTTAAGCCTCAAATTTGATAGTTTCATTTCACCTTTATGTTCTGCTTGTATATCAGGCAAATTAAAGCCATTCGTTCCTATGTTTAATGCACTTCTTAGTTCAATTGATTGCATGTTGTGTAGAGAGTAAAAGCTAAGCTTTTGAGTTTTATAATTAATTAGCCCGTAAGCCTTATCATAGGAAAAATTCGTTACTTTACCTGATGGAGAAAAAATATATAAATTTTTACTGTCTGCTTCAATAATTGGTCGAACAAGATCAATTGTTGAATCTTCGTTAAGTGTTAACCGTGATTCATCAATTAAGATTTTAGCTTTTAAATCTGCATTCATGCCTGATCTGGGAACAGAGTAATTAAAATAAATTGCATTATTTCTTCCAAGGTTGATACTTCTTTCTATATAAGAGCCCACTCCTTTCAAAGAATTAGGGAGCGAAAATATAATTAAGTCTTTTGAAATATCATTGCCTTTAAGCTCAATAGAAAATGGATTATTTGATCCTGGAATTACTTCTAAATCAAGGTCAATTCCAGCAGATTGATCTTTAATGCGGGCTTTAAGATCAAAAACTGAAGGTGAAAAATTTCCTACCCCTGCAATAGATGCAGGAATAGAATTTTGATTATGATTTTTCAGTATTAAGTTATCTGAATTTATTAAGAATTTTATCCTGCTTCCATGTCCAGAAAAGTTTCCACTAAGATTGGTGATTTCCTTAAAATATAGATCTTCGAGATCTAGGTCTTTTATAAATCCAGAAAAGCTTGGGATGAAGTTGTCAAATGATACAAAAAAATTTTCAATAATTAAATTAGTTAACTTTAGGGTCTCAATTTGCAAAATCTGAGGCGAAAGAAAGAATCTTGGAACTGCAACAGATTTTTCTTTAAGATGAATTTGAATGGGGTATGCTTCATCGACAAATGGATGAAGAAATTTAGTTAATGTTAATGTGCCAATATTTTTTTTAGACTGAAAATGAAAAGATCCTTTATTTGGCTTAATTAATAAGGATTGCAAAAACAAGCTTCTGGAGTTAAAAGAGCCTTTAATGCTTGATTGATTATCCTGTAATTCACCAAGAGCATTTATTTTAAATGATAAATCCTTAATAGGCGAAGCACTAAAAGCTGGAATAAAATTTAGCCACTTATATTGATGAAGGTTTAATGAGAGGCGATAAGAATCTTCAAAAGCATTCACAGCAATGGTACTTAATTGATTGTCATGCAAAAAACTAAGCTGGCCAAAAAATGATTTAGTAAGGTCTCCAGAAAGACCACCATTAATTCTAAACATAGAATCATCTCTTTCATATTTAAAGTTTTCAAATGACAATGAAATTTCGTTACTAAAATTAACTATAGAGCTTGAAAGTGAATTGGTGGTTCGTATATTTGAGTGATCCAAGTAACCATCTTTTATCATAATATTATTGATATTGAGAAAGCTAAAAGGGTTCTGAGGTTTAAAAGATAATCCTATCTCTAATTCTTTTGCCTTAATTAGAGTCCTTTCATTTTGCATAATATTTAGATTAAAAAACTTTAAATTTCTGTTTAAAGCATTACCAGAACTGTTAAGTGTAGAAAACTCTATGGAGTAAGATGGTAAAAAATAGCGATCTATGCTTTTAATTAAATTCCAAGGAGAAAAAATTAAGATGGTAAGGAATAAGAAAAAAATCCAACTTAAAATGCCTAAGCAAATTACGGAGATATGAGATAATTTTCTCATTGTTTATACATTTGAAAAAATACTTCTTCGAAAAGCTCTCATAATAAAATAAACCCCTAGCCATAAAACTGCATTAATTAAAAAGCTAACCATCAGAACAACATATGAATAATTATAGGGAGACAGTAAAAGGTATTTACACGCTATGTAAAACGACGATGAGCCTGAGAAGAAAACTGATAATTGAAAATAGGAAAAAATTCTAAAACGGAAAACGTATAAGTGGATAATGTAAGAAGTTGCTACAAAAAAAAGCATGTTAAAACCAATCACATTGGAAAAAAATAAATCAGAAACTAGCCCATAAAATAAAGCTGCTGAGCTTTTAAGTTTTTCTGGTAATGCAAATACCCAGTATGAAAAAATTAAAAAACCAAAATTTACTTCAAGAAATAATTTAATACTTATAGGATTCAGAAAGTCATCAAACCAAAAACCGAAAATAATAGTTGAGAGTATAATTAGATGATTTCTAAATTTCATTAATATCTGTGCTCATCATTCCGTAGAAAGTTTCTTCTAAGGGGTTTGCTTTCAAGGTGATTACCACCTCGATCTCACTCATTGAAACTATGTTAATGGCTGAGATAAATCCAATTTCAATATCTTTTAAAAAAATGCCGCCCAGTCCAGATGTGAAAATGGCATCACCAATATTATTCTCAAAATCATCATTATTTTTGTTTACTTTGCAAGAAATTAACATTGGCTTACCTTTTCCTCTGGCATCACAATAAAAAAAATTCGATTTGATTGGTAATACATGCTGAATATCTGAGAAAAGAATGACTTCAATAAAATTCATATGGGTATTTTTAGTTTGACCAATAAATGATCTTGCTGCAAAGACAGGTGTATTTTCTCCAATTTGAACATTATTAGTATTTTGTAAAAAAATTCTATGTGTTGAACAGCAAAAATAGTTTCTTAAATCTATTGAAGCAATTTTATATACATAAATATTGTCAATTTTAAGTGACTCAACTAAATTTTTATAAAAATTAATAATTTGTATTTTTTCTTCATTATCTTTTCTTTGAATGAAATCCTGAGTTCTTATTTTAAGAATTTGATCTCTTAATTCTTTGTTTTCTTGTATGAGTTTTCTATTGTTCTGAAAAGAAGAAAGTGAGTTTGTAAGATTATCAAATATGCCATCAGTGATTATCTGAGCATATAAACCAGACGCATAAAAAAAACTTCTCAAGGGAGCAAAAGTTTGATAATTAATATCTGCAAATAACAAAAAAATTGAAAGAAAAAAGCCAAATGCGTAATTTCTTACTGGAGTGTATGTAGGCGTAGATATCGCCATAATTAGTTAATTATTCTGTTGAAAGTAGATCTATATTATATTTATCAATTATTTCAAGAGCCTTGCCCCCGCCTCTTGCAACACAAGTTAATGGGTCTTCAGCGCAAATAACTGGAATTCCAGTTGAGGAAGAGATTAATTTATCAAGGTCTCGCATTAACGCTCCTCCACCAGTAAGTACGATACCCCTCTCTGCAATATCAGCAGCAAGCTCAGGCGGTGAAAGTTCAAGAGCATTTCTAATAGCTCTGACAATTCCTGATAATGGATCACGCATTGCCTCATAAGCTTGAGAACTTTTAAGTGTGAAGGTTTCCGGAATACCTTCGGCTAAATTACGTCCCGTCACATTCATTTCAAGGTCCTCAGAATCAGGAGAAGCGCAACCAATGGTATATTTAATTTTTTCAGCAGTAGACTCTCCAATTACACAACCATAATTTCTTCTAACCCATGAAGTAATAGAACTATCCAGTAAATCGCCACCAATCTTTACTGATTCAGCATAAACAACTCCATTGAGAGAAAGAATGGCAATTTCTGAAGTTCCCCCTCCGATATCAACAACCATATTTCCATTAGCCTCCTCTACTGGAAGGCCGGCACCAATAGCAGCTGCCATCGGCTCTTCAATCAACTTCACATCTCTTGCTCCAGCTCCTAAAACCGATTCTCTAATAGCCCGCCTTTCAACTTGTGTAGACCTGCATGGAACGCAAACTAAAACCCTTGGACTTGGTTTAATAAATCTTTGCTCATGAACCTTAGCTATAAAATGTTGCAGCATTTTTTCAGTAACCTGAAAGTCAGCGATAACGCCCTCAGATAATGGCCTTATGGTTTTAATATTTCCCGGTGTTCTACCAAGCATTTTTTTAGCTTCATGCCCAACAGCTACAACTGTTTTTTGACCTCTACTTTCTCGGATTGCAACAACAGTAGGCTCATCGAGGACTATTCCTATGTCTTTTGTATAAATTAATGTATTTGCCGTACCTAAATCGATTGATAAATCATTAGAAAATAGGCCACGAACAGTTTTAAATAGATTGAAATCCACTATGATATTCCCTGTAAATTCATTTTAAGAT
>MDSV01213079.1_pt1 | contig 10672 bp, 8 predicted proteins | sample 810851 | NCBI WGS metagenome assembly MDSV01 (sample SAMN05326640, study PRJNA326480) | marine metagenome | isolation source: seawater | place: Atlantic Ocean: North East | collected 2012 | reverse complement strand
GTAGTCCTTGTTTTTTGTCGCCGGGTAGTATAGGTAGCGAATGATATATCCAATTACTAAGAAGTTAAAGACAGCCTTTACTAAAAGCTCAAAGAAGTCTTTTTTGTCGATCAAGTCGGCGCCAAAAATTTCCAAATCAGTTAATAATAATAGTAACTCGTTCATGTCATTTACAGTTTGTTTAAATGTAAAAACTTTCTTTTGAAATTGTTTCTCTTCAGTAAAGGAAACAGTTTGGCCGAAGCCATGCAGTATTTACTAATTCTGAAGGGATGAATTCTCTCCTTCTTTATAATTCTGATAAAATTAGAAGCTAGGTTTCTTTTGGCTTGTTTTACCTCGGCGATAACCATATCTCCTAAATCTGTTTTCTGTGAATCGGTGTCCTCAAATATCAGGTTTACATCAATTGTAAGCCTTTCCTTCTTTGTTTTATGGACAAAAGTTATACGCGTAAATTTATTCCAATGTTGAGCTTTTAAGTTTAGGCCGCCACCAATAAGTTTTTCTACAAAATCTTTATTTGGGCCCTCAAGCTCAGTTGGTATCTGTTCAATTTTTATTCTCTTTTTAACAGTCTTGCCCTTGTTGTTTTTACGCTTCACTTCTAAATATGAAAGCCCAGAATCGATATACTCTCTAAATCTGACCTTATTTCTATTAGTTTTTCCATTGTGATGTTGCTGATAAAACTGAAAGTCGTCAGTGTCAAAATACAGAGATCGATATGCATTAAGGCGAGTGCCTTTAATTTCTAATACTCTGTAGTAGCGCTCAAGTTTAGGAAGGATTTTATGGAGCGTAGATAAAGGAAAAACAAACTTTGTGTCTGTTCTTTTCATAAGCTTAACCTCGTCCATTTCAGATAGAGATATAGTGTCAAACTTTGATATTTTTCCTTCTAAAGAGTCCAATTCTTACAGATACTCAGAGTGTGAAAAACATTGTTTTAACTCTAAGACGTTAATTCTTACGCTATGGTAAAGTTACGAAGTTGCACTTTGAATATATCTTTGTCATCACCATAAACTATATCTATGGCTAAAAAGAAATTGAACAAACTGCCTCACGACGAGGCTGTATACCGCAGATGGTACAGAGAAATGTACTTAATGCGCAAGTTTGAAGAGAAGTGCGGACAGCTGTACATTCAGCAAAAGTTCGGCGGATTCTGTCACTTATATATTGGCCAGGAAGCTATCCTTTCTGGAATGATGGAGGCTATTAAGCCTACTGATAGAGTAATTACGGCTTATAGAGACCACGCACACCCGCTTGTAATGGGGTCAGATTCTAAAAAGGTGATGGCTGAGCTTTACGGAAAGCGCACGGGCCTTTCAAAGGGTAAAGGTGGTTCTATGCACATGTTTGATAAAGAGAGAAATCTATTTGGTGGTCACGGTATTGTTGGTGGTCAAATTGGGCTTGGAGCAGGAATCGCATTTGCTGACCAATACCGCAATGAAGACCATGTAACTGTGTGCTTTATGGGTGATGGTGCTGCAAGGCAGGGAATCCTTCACGAAACTTTTAACATGGCTATGAACTGGAAGCTTCCAGTGATTTTCATCATTGAGAATAACCAGTATGCAATGGGAACAAGTGTAGATCGTACAACCAATGTGACAGATATGTCTAAAATTGGTCTGAGCTACGACATGCCTTCAGAGACTGTTGACGGAATGAGCCCAGAGGATGTTTGTGCTGCAATAGCAAGGGCTGCAAAGCGTAGTAGAAAAGGAGAAGGTCCTACACTATTAAACATTGAGACTTATAGATATAAAGGTCATTCAATGTCAGATCCACAGAAGTACAGAACTAAGGATGAGGTAAGTGAATACCAAGAACAAGATCCTATCACTCATGTGAAAAATGTACTTCTAAACAATAAATGGATGACTGAAGAGGAAATTAAAACCGTTGAGAAGGAAGTAAAAATTGAGATTGAAGAAGCAGTAAAATTTGCTGAAGAGAGCCCACTTCCAGAGCCACATGAGCTTTATGAAGACGTATATACACAAGAAGATTATCCGTTCGTAAAGGACTAATACCTATTAAAAGAATTTAATCATGGCTGAAATTGTGAGAATGCCCAAATTGAGCGACACGATGACGGAAGGAGTCGTAGCAGCTTGGCATAAAAAAGTTGGAGATGAGGTTGAAAGTGGAGATTTATTAGCTGAAATAGAAACAGATAAGGCTACAATGGAATTCGAATCTTTCCAAGACGGATTCTTGCTTTATATAGGTGTTGAAACTGGATCTACAGCACCAGTTGATAGCGTATTATGTATTCTTGGAGAGAAGGGAGAAGATTATAAAAAACTTCTAGAATTAGAAGAAAAGAACTCTCCAGCTCCCGAAGATGAGGAACAGAATGCGCCTACTACTCCTATATCCCCTGCTACTACGTCCTCTGTGCCAGCTCCACCGCCTGTAAGCTCTGCTCCAAAAGTAACCGCCCCTGCTCCGCCAACTGGAAATGACAGAGTAGTAGCTTCGCCGCTTGCTAAGAAGCTTGCTGAAAAGTTGGGCCTTCAATTAAATAGAATCCCTGGTTCTGGTGAAGGTGGTCGTGTTGTTAAGCGCGATGTAGAGAACTTCAAGATGGCTGGTGCCACTGGTATGCCAGTTATGACTCAAGAGAAGTTTACTGAAGTTAGTGTAAGCCAAATGAGAAAAGTAATTGCTTCACGTCTAGCAGAAAGCAAATTCTCAGCTCCGCACTTCTACTTAAATGTTAGCATTGATATGTCTAACGCTATGCAAGCAAGAAAGGCTATTAACAACCAAGGCTTCTACAAGGTGTCATTTAATGACATGGTTGTTAAGGCTACGGCTATGGCTCTTCGCAAGCACCCTGCTGTAAATAGCAGTTGGTTAGGAGATAGAATTCGCTACAATGAGCACGTGAACATTGGTGTAGCAGTAGCTGTTGAGGACGGTTTACTTGTCCCTGTTGTTAGATTTGCTGATGGTAAGTCATTTGCAGGAATTGGTGAAGAGGTAAGAGATTTTGCTGCTAAGGCCAAATCAAAGAAGTTGCAACCAGAAGATTGGGAAGGAAATACGTTTACAATTTCTAACCTTGGAATGTTTGGCATTGACAGCTTTACAGCGATTATCAACCCGCCTGATTCTTGCATACTAGCCGTTGGTGGAATTAACGAAGTTCCTGTTGTAAAAGACGGACAGGTTGTTCCTGGACACGTTATGCAAGTTACACTTAGTTGTGATCACAGAGTCGTTGATGGAGCGACTGGTGCGGCATTCTTGAACGATTTCAAGAATCTGCTTGAGAATCCTGTTTTGATGTTGGTATAAAATATTAGATGCGGTAGATTGCATAAGCCGCATGTCTAATACTCAACCTAACTCATTAACTACTTCTATAACCTACCTCAGAGGGGTGGGGCCTAAGAGGGCTGAATTACTTCAGACTGAGCTTGGTATTTTCACATTTTATGACCTAATCCAGCACCTTCCATTTAGGTACGAGGATAGATCTCGATTTCACGATATAGCTGATATTACAGCTGATTCATCGGCTTTACAGCTAAAGGGTAAGATCGTATCGAAAAAGATGGTAGGTTCTGGAAGGCATGCCCGCCTTGTAGCTCTGTTTGATGACGGATATAGAACGATGGAGCTGGTTTGGTTTAAGGCTGGAAAGTGGATAATAAATCAGTTGCCACTTGACATCACAGTAGTGATTTATGGGAAGCCACAGAGCTATAAGGGGAATTGGAATATGCCGCATCCTGAGGTTGAAAGGGTTGATCAGTTTGAGAAGCGAGGTGGAGGTGGACTTCACCCGGTTTATTCTTCTACTGAAAAATTGACGTCGCGCGGATTGCACAGTTCTGGTCTGGGGAAGTTGATTAGGTTTGCTCTTGCTGAAGTGAGGCGAGAAATTGAGGAAACCCTGAGCGATGAGATGCTAGATCAATTGAAGATGCCTGGAAGGGTTGATGCCTTCGATAAAGTGCACGCGCCTAAGACTCCTCTCGAAGCAGAACAGTCGCTGAGGCGGTTAAGATTTGAAGAGCTTCTGTACTTGCAACTCAAGTTATTGAAACAGAAGCAGGCAAATACTGTGGACCTTGAAGGAGTTAGGTTTGAAACCGTGGGGGAGAAGTTTAATAAGTTCTATGCTGAGAGTTTGCCGTTTGAGCTTACTGGAGCCCAAAAAAGAGTAATGAAGGAAATACGCTCTGATCTCAATACGGGTTGGCATATGAGTAGGCTACTTCAGGGAGATGTGGGGTCGGGAAAGACCATCATTGCTCTTTTGACGTCGTTGTTAGCTATAGATAACGGGTATCAATCTTGTATAATGGCTCCTACTGAGATTCTTGCTCAGCAGCACTTTAACGGAATAACGGAATTGTTGGGAGATATGGAAGTTAAGGTTGAGCTTTTGACGGGGTCGGTAACGAAATCGTCTAGAAAGCCAATTTTAGAGGGGCTTGAAAATGGTGAGGTTGATGTGATTATTGGAACTCACGCTTTAATCGAGCCTGCTGTTAAATTCTCTCACCTTGGTTTAGCTGTAATTGATGAACAGCACAAGTTTGGGGTGGCGCAAAGGAGTAAGCTTTGGGCTAAAGCATTAGTGACTCCTCATGTATTAGTTATGACTGCAACACCTATTCCTAGAACTCTAGCGATGACGGCATACGGCGATTTAGATTGTAGTGTGCTCGATGAAATGCCACCTGGTAGAAAGGATATTAAGACGATTCACAGAACAGATGGTGGAAGGCTTTCTGTCAACAATTTCATAGAAAATCAGATTCTTGAAGGTAGACAGGTCTATATAGTGTACCCTCTTATCGAAGAAAGCGCCACTCTTGATCATAAAGATCTAATGGACGGCTACGACAGTCTCACGCGCCGTTTCCCACTGCCTAAGTATAAAATAGGCGTGGTCCACGGGCGCATGAAGTCTCAGGATAAGGACATAGAAATGCAGAGGTTTGCAAGTGGAGTAACTCAAATCCTAGTAGCAACAACCGTTATTGAGGTTGGAGTGAATGTGCCTAATGCTACTCTTATGGTTATTGAAAGTGCAGAAAGGTTTGGGCTAAGTCAGATGCATCAATTACGCGGCAGAGTGGGAAGAGGTGCTGAGCAAAGTTATTGCATTTTAATGACAAAGGATGAATTTAGCAGTGAGGCTAGGAGAAGACTGGAGACTATGTGTAGGACTAACGACGGATTTGAAATTGCTGAAGTTGATATGGAAATAAGGGGGCCTGGAGATGTAATGGGTACTCAGCAAAGCGGAGTTCCTGATTTGCAGATGGCAGATTTAATGCGCGATAGAGAACTTATGGTTACTGCTCGATATATAGCTGGGACGATTTTAGAGAACGATCCAGAATTGATGCAGGTTAAACATCAGATATTAAAAATAAACTTGGATAGAATTTTAGAAGGCCGCCCCAATTGGAGTCGTATTTCTTGATATTAGCTAAGACTTTAGAATAAATGAGACAGCTACTTTTACTCGCAATTACTCTCGCACTGGCATACTTGTCAGTTGTTGCGTACTTCAGCGTTAAAATGGTGGACTCATTTGATGCCGAAGATCCCACGAATTACGCACCAGATATTTTTACTTCGTGGACAATTGATTACACAGACCCCAGTCTTCCTCAAACAGTATTTTCAGGATTAGATGATGCTGGTACAGCTGTATCAATAACCCATTCTTACAATATCGACGCCTTAATACCTGAAGGTTTGTCTTTCATTGAATGGCGAGGAGGAATTTTAATTGGTACGTCTGAGAGTCTAGAACTTTGGGTAGAATCACCAGGACAAATGGCCTCTCACTGGAAATCAGAAGCCGGTATCAATTCTCGACTTTTCAAATCTGACCTCGGCTATGTCCTTGAAAAATCAAACAATGAAATTGTTGTTTGGGAGGATAAACTTCGAATTCCTAAATTCATTTTCGACAGAGGTGGACTCGAGCTTGCTAACGACAGTTCCGAATTAGCTCTCATGTACGACGCCGTAGTAATGGCAAGAAAAGGCACCTTCTTCGCTGTCAAACTTGGAGATAGGTATGTTTGGGTCTTTAAAGATCAAATCAACTCGGAATCAGTCGATAATTCAGAATTACTTTCTGATGATGAAGGTGAATCAGATCAAAAAAATGCCATCGATTCTTCAGCTGGTGTCTTAGGTGTTTCCCGCAATCACAGGACAAATTCGGACATGGATATTCTTTACGACGCAGAGCGCTCTCTAGTAGAAGCAATTGATGAGGCTGGAGATGTGGTTTGGTCTAAGCAGGTTGAAAACTCCCCTATAGGAAAGGCTTATGAGGTGGATATATATGCAAATAATAAATACCAAACAGCCTTCGCAACATCATCCAGGGTGTACCTCATTGACGTAGAGGGTAATTCAGTCAAAGGTTATCCCATTAAACACTCAGAAGGTATAACAGGATTCAGTGTTATTGATTACGATTTGAATCGAAAACACAGATTCCTTGTGGCAACAGCGGACGGAAGAATGTTCAATTACAAAGGTGAGGGATTAATAACTTCAGGATGGAGCTTTGCTAAGCTAGGTGGAGGGGTTTCAGTAGACCATATCAAGCACCTTAGAGTGGGTTTTAAAGACTATTTATATGCAGGTTGTAGCGACTCAAGTGTTCTCCTTTTAAAGAGGACAGGTGGTATTAGGACTATTACGTTGGTAGAAGTAAATCCTAAATCTACACCGGCATTCAGGCTTTCCAGTTCAATAGAAAAATCCACTGTTCTTTTTGTGGATGCAGATGGATGGTTAAGAGAACATACGTTTGGGGATACTATAGAAGTAGGGATGTCTGGAGTTGTTAGAGCAGATTATGTTGAGATGATAGATATGAATTTTGATGGAAAGAAGGAAGTAGTGGTGCACTATAATGGTAAACGCACAGTTTGGAATTTTAGAAATGAGCAGGTCATGCCCTGACGTAGGCTGTCTAGTGTGTCTGAATGATTTTTTATCTTTTTCAGATAAACTATTTTCCTGCTATTAGTCCAGCTTACATTTTGTTTTTAGGTGACTTATCTTATAAAAAATTTAGTCTTTAACACACCTAACAGACATTCCAGAATCATGAGGAATTGATGAACTGTCAAGCCAATTTGGATTTACGTTTGTTGTATATCTATTCCATGCTTCATTTTCATTCGAAAATGTAGATGTTCTCCAATATCCTCCAAATCCAGACATAGCAAAATTATTATTATTGTGTCTGAAACCTGAAGGAATTAGTGTTAAACCACTTTCGTTGTTTCCATTATTCCAATCCTCAGATCTTAAATATTCACCAGCAACCCATTCACCTCCATAAATATTAAGGATGTAATTCCAATCCTCAAGTGAGGACACATGCCATCCACTAGGACAAGTTTCTTCAAGTAAAATTGCAGGATAATTATATAACACACCATATTCATTATACGCGTATGTTTCTTGGGCTTCTTCGATAGTTTCACCAGAAAAATTATATACATAAAATTTAGGATCAACTACACTGTTGTCATCTGGCATATTTATTTGAGGGAGATATTTTAAATTTTCTTGAAACCAACATTGTTCGCCAATCTGAACAGTTTGATAATAATAGTTATAATGGTTAAGACTATCACCACATGAATTGAAGATACTCTCTTCTTCCGAACATTGACCAAATTCAACCAAAAGTCCAAGCATGTCCTCTATATTAACACAACCGTCATTATTTCCATCAAAGTCAAGTTCCTGTCCAACAACACTCACGCTAATCAAACAAGCTAAAGCAGTAGTAAAAAGTCTTTGCATAACATTAAACATTAGATTAACACTTGTAAGTTAATCATAGCCTTGATTTAGTCCTTAAGTATGCTTCTGCTGATTACGATTTTTTGAACTTCAGAAGTTCCCTCGTAAATCTGAGTAATCTTAGCGTCACGCATGAGTCGTTCTACATGGTATTCTTTAACGAAACCATATCCACCGTGTATTTGGACCGCTTCAATTGTTTGCTTCATTGCTACTTCAGATGCATATAGCTTTGCCATACTTGAAGCAAGATCGTAGTTTTCACCAGCGTCTTTAAGAGCCGCAGCTTTGTATACTAAAAGTCTAGCGCATTCGATTTGTGTAGCCATATCTGCAAGCTTGAATCCAATTGCTTGGTGTTTGTATATCTCTTGACCAAATGTCTTTCTCTCCTTCGAGTATGCTAGAGCTAAATCGTATGCGCCAGCTGCAATCCCTAGTGCTTGCGCGGCAATACCAATTCTTCCTCCGCTAAGCGTTTTCATTGCAAACTTGAATCCAAAACCATCTTCACCAATTCTATTTGCTTTAGGTACTTTTACATCAGTGAACATTAGCGTGTGAGTGTCAGACCCCCTAATTCCTAGCTTGTCTTCCTTAGCTCCAACATGAAAACCTTCCATGTCACGATCTACGATTAGTGCGTTAATTCCCTTATGGCGTTTGTCAGGGTCTGTTTGGGCGATAACAATATAATAGGAAGAAGTTCCACCATTAGTTATCCAGTTCTTAGTTCCATTCAGAAGGTAGTAATCCCCCATATCGATAGCTGTAGTTTTTTGAGAAGTAGCATCAGAACCAGCTTCAGGCTCACTTAAACAGAAAGCACCAATCTTTTTTCCACTAGCAAGTGGCTTCAGGTACTTTTCCTTTTGTTCTTCAGAACCAAAAGCCTCAAGACCGTAGCACACGAGTGAGTTGTTTACACTCATACAAACAGAAGTAGAGGCATCAACCTTACTGAGTTCTTCCATTGCCAGCACATAGCTCATTGTGTCCATACCTGCTCCGCCGTATTTAGGGTCTACCATGATGCCTAAAAAACCAAGTTCGCCTAATTGGCGGATTTCGTCAGCAGGAAATCTTTGCTCGTTATCACGCTCAATAACTCCAGGCTTAAGTACGTTTTGGGCAAAATCTCTAGCAGCGTTACGAACTGCAATTTGTTCTTCTGTAAGTTCGAAATTCATCTTTATCTTTTCACACACATGGAACACGAAGATACTACAACAGATCTCCTAGATAAGTCTTGGACCGTAATTGGTTTAATGAGTGGAACATCTTTAGATGGATTAGATATCGCAAGGGCGAGATTTGAAATTGACAAAAATGGGGATTGGAATGGCGAACTATTAAATTTTGAGTGCTTTGAATACCCAGAAGAATTGTGGAAAAAGCTCAGAGGTTCTATGGACATGGGAGCCCTAGAATTAAAATATCTCGAAAGAGACTGGTCCAACTTCACTGCTGAAAAAGTTGCTAGCATGGGACTTAAAGCAGATTTTTTATGCTCTCACGGTCACACAGTGTTTCACAGACCGCAAGACGGAATTACAGTTCAAATAGGCTCAGGCGCCATAATTGCAGCTACCACAGGACTCCCTACAATTTGTGATTTACGCAGCCTCGACATAGCCTATGGAGGCACTGGAGCTCCACTTATTTCTATGGTCGATAGGCACCTTTTTTCGAACTATTCTGCATGTGTCAACCTCGGTGGTTTCTCAAACATCTCCATTTCAAATGACGATGAAACCTTGGCTTGGGATATGGGTCCTTGCAACAACCTTTTAAACCTCATATCAAGAGAGCTGGGGATGGATTATGACAAAGACGGAGAACTTGCTAAAAATGGACTTATCTCAGAATCTCTTCTTAAAGAACTCCTAGCTCTCGAGTACCATGATTTACGCCCGCCAAAAAGTCTTGGTATGGAGTGGTTCTATAACGAAATGTTACCAGTTCTAGTAAAAAACAAAGGCCTTTCAATAGAAAATATCATGTGTACTTCAGTAGAATACATAGCGATAACTATAGCTTCAAACCTACCTCCTGGAAAGGTTCTTTTCTCGGGAGGTGGAGTTAGAAACTTATTTTTAATGGATCGGTTAGAGAAACTTGTAGTTGATTCTGAATCTGAAATAGAGATTTGTCAGGAACCGATGATAGACGCAAAAGAAGCTTATGGCTTTGCGTTTCTTGGGCTACAGAGATGGTTGCTAATGGATAATGTACTCAATAGCGTTACTGGAGCTTCTAGGTCTACTAGTTCAGGTGTTATTTGGCTTCCTTAATGCATCCTCTATATAGTATCTTTGCCGCGCAATTACATTGAACTATATGAGAGATTTACTCACATTATACGAAGAGAAAAGACCGGAAATTGTTTTTAGTTGGAAGGATAGTAATACAGATGCAGAGGGCTGGGTAGTAATTAATTCACTTCGCGGAGGAGCAGCTGGTGGTGGTACAAGGATGCATGCTAAAGTAGACCAAAGAGAAGTTGAATCTCTCGCAAAAACTATGGAGGTAAAGTTCACGATAAGTGGACCTCAAATTGGCGGAGCTAAGTCAGGTATTAGATTCGATCCAAATGATCCGCGTAAAAGAGGTGTTTTAGAGCGTTGGTACAAGGCAGTTACTCCACTTCTGAAAAACTACTACGGTACTGGAGGTGACATGAACGTCGATGAGATTCACGAAGTAATTCCCATTACTGAAGAAAATGGCGTTTGGCACCCGCAAGAAGGAGTTTTCACTGGTCACTTTAAACCAGATGAAGCTCAAAAAGTTCGTAGAATTGGTAACCTTCGTCAAGGGGTTTCTAAAATCGTTGAGG
>MDSV01169695.1_pt1 | contig 10672 bp, 8 predicted proteins | sample 810851 | NCBI WGS metagenome assembly MDSV01 (sample SAMN05326640, study PRJNA326480) | marine metagenome | isolation source: seawater | place: Atlantic Ocean: North East | collected 2012 | reverse complement strand
TAATATTAATGGTTTTGATTTATTGCTCTGGACATATTTTAATAAATACTTAATATCCTTATACATTGGAAATGCTATATCTGAATGATTTTTTTTACTAGCTGGTTCGTAAACTACAGGTCTAGAGCTATCTTTATCTTTTAACCATTTATATAGATTTTCAAAATTCTTTCCATCACCTGCCTCATTACCCATCGACCACATAATTATTGAAGGTTGATTCTTATCTCTTTCAAACATCCTCTGCCCTCGATCAATCCATTGCCCGCTCCATGTGCTATCATTTGTTAAATGCTTATATCCATTATGATGAAACCTCATTCCATGAGCTTCGATATTTGCCTCATTTATAACATAAAGACCGTACTCATTGCATAGTTCGTACCATACCTCCTGGTTTGGATAATGACTACAACGCACAGCGTTTATATTATTTCGTTTCATAATTTTAATATCTTCTACCATGCTCGCTTCTGTAACTGCCCGTCCATTTTTTGGGTCCCACTCATGCCTATTAACTCCTCTAATTATAATTGGCTTGCCATTGACTTTTAAAAGGCCATCATTGATTTGTATGGTCCTAAAACCAACTTGCTGAGTGAAACTTTGCAGTGTTTTCCCAAACGGGTCAGATAGGGTGACTTGCAAATTGTAAAGGTTAGGTTCTTCAGCGCTCCATTTATAAACGTTTTTTATAATTTTCTTAAACCAAATAACTTGATTATCAACTATTTTAGTTTTTATGGTTGAATCAAGGAGTGTTCTATTATTTCTACTTTCCCCTTTTTTAGATAATATAGCAGATATAACATGTTTCCCACTATTTGACTCTGAGGTGTAAAGATCAACTCCAAGTTTAAATTCTCCATGTTTTAATGATGAATCAAGGCCAGAATGAATATCAAAGTCAATTACCCGAGTCTTTGGGACTGAATAAATATAAACACCTCTTTCTATACCACTTAAACGCCAGGTGTCTTGCCCTTCTAAGTAGCTACCATCAGAAAATTTGTAAACCTCAATCGAAATAGTATTTTGCCCATTTTTAACATATGTTGAAATATTAAACTCAGCTGGTGTTTTTGAACCTTGGCTATATCCTACTTTTTGTCCATTTATCCAAAGATAAAAAGCCGATCTAACACCAGAGAACCGAATGAATACATCACGACCCCTCCAATACGCGGGGCGTTGAAATGATTTTCGATAAGAACCAACCTCATTTTTTATACGTGGAATGCTTGGTGGGTCCGCTGGAAAAGGATATTCCTCATCTAAATATATTGGTTTTGACCATCCTTGAAGTTCCCAGTGACCAGGGACATTGATTAATCGCCAATCAGAATCATTAAAATCATCTTTATAAAAATCTATTGGACGCTCATCAGGATTTTTAGAAAAATTAAATTTCCACTTCCCGTTTAAAGAAATGAAGTATTTAGATTTATTTGGATCATTAATTTGAGCATATTTTTCTGACTCATAATAATGGAAATGGGCTCTAGGATCTTCTCTGTTTATGTTATAAATAAGCGGATTTTCCCAATCATTTTCATTTACATTATCATTTTTTTTGAGGAAAGTCATTATACCCACTAAAATTAGAATGGCAATTACAACTAAATACTGTTTATACATTAAATAATACCATAGGTATTTTGAAAAATAATATGAATAACGCTAACCATGCCATTTATTAAAAACTTCAGCAAATATCTGAGGCGATTTTGGATCCATGTTAAAGTATAAAGATGGTTCAATTAATTCTACTTCCATTAATAAATAATTATCACTACCTCTTACTACATCGACCCTTGAGTAAAGACATTGGTATGGGATAGTTTCCATAACTTTATTTCCAAACTCAATAAGTGAACATTCAGGTTTTTTAATTGCCTTTAGAATACCACCATGCTCTTCTTGTACACGAAAATCACCATTTTTTGGGGTTTTTAAAAGAACATGACTTAATCTATTACCAAAATATATTAATGAATACTCGCCCTCGCTTCTTATACTCTTAATAAAAGGTTGAACTAAAAAGTCTTTTTGAGAAAAAGCGCCTTCCAAGTCAGACTTTAAATTTTCCATCTTACTTTGCTCTAAAATAAATGTATCATCCGCATTGGCACTCACACATGGTTTGATAACTAATTTGTTTTCATTAAAAAATGAAAACAATTGACGAACAATTTCAAAATCAAAACTATCATATAATCTAGTTGGGATGATCGATATATTATCCCTTTCCAGTTCTAATAAGTATCTTTTATTTATATTCCACTTAACGGCATCCAGAGAATTATACAAGGTTGCAGACGAAGCCTCGATCGATTGAAGAGTTTTAAAGAACAGATTTTCTTTTTGTTGATAATCCCAAGTTGAGCGAATGATAACTGCATCAAAATCATCCCAATTAATTGAGGTAGAATCCCAGGGTATGAACTCGCATTCCCAACCCAAGTCGCTTAAAGGCTTTACTATCAGATTATCATAAGATTGGAAATTTGACAAATCCCTGATAGTAAGAAGAGCACATTTACTTTTCAAATCAAACACCTACATTAATTTTTTATATTGTTAGAATTAGAAAAAAAATATAATCATGAAATATTTGCAACTCCTGCCTTTAATGACACTTGTAAAAAAAAGTTACATAATTTACGAAAAGAAAAATATCACAAATGAAAATTTGAATAAAAACTTTTGTAACATTTTAATCCAGTGAAAATAAATAAATTAAAAAAATAAATTAATTTTATAGAGCTCAGATTGGCTTATGTAACATAATGAAACAACGAATTTAGGGCGTAAAAATACGTGTAATAAAATGATACATTTTATTATTGCTATGTATTATTTTGTTATTATATTCTAGGTGACCGAGGTAAGTAGCATAGTAGCGGAACTATGCAATTAATTATTTTAAAATAACGGGTTTATTAATTATGCCTGAACCATTGTTACAACCAATACTAATTGTTGATAGTGACGAACAATCCGTTGATAATATTTCTTCAGGACTAAAAGCAAATGGCTATCTAGTGATTACTGCTCCAGATGGATACGATGGATATGTAAGAGCAAAAAGAGAATCCCCAAAAGTTATTATAGCAAATGATTTACTGCCATATGTAAGCGGATTCAAACTTTCTAAACTAATTAAATGCGATGACAGGCACCAAGATACAAAAATTATAATCATGAGTAATTCTACAGGACCTGCAATAGATAAAATGTTTAAACAAAGCAGTGCAGACAAAATGCTTGAAAAACCATTTCAATTAAAAGATATAATGCAATTGCTAGAAATTAAAGAAGACTCAAACTAAAATGATAACAAATGAGATTTATCCATTTTTACAGGCATATGCATTGATTATTGGCCTAGTAGTTGGCAGTTTTCTTAATGTAGTCATTTATAGAATTCCTAATAATAAATCCATAGTAAAACCAAGATCAAAATGTACTGGCTGCGAAAATCAAATTGCTTGGTATGATAACATCCCAATCATTAGCTATATCATCCTTTTAGCTAAATGCAGGAATTGTAAAGCCCCGATAAGTATCAGATATCCATTGGTGGAATTTATATGCGGAATGATGACATTAATGCTTTTGAATATTTATGGACCATCATTTGAGTTTATTGCTGTTGTTTTTATTTGTTACATGTTGATAGCTATTACATTTATTGATGTTGATTATTTTATTATTCCTAATGAATTCATTATTTTTGGATTTGTTGTCTCAATAATTGCTCATGGATTTAATTTGTTGCCGCTAACTTTAGCGCAAGGGTTTTATGGACTCATCACCTTTGGTGGGATTCTGTTTTTAATGGGAACTTTAGGAACTTTCATTTTTAAAAAAGAGGCGATGGGTCTTGGAGATGTTAAACTTGGTTTAGTACTTGGTTCTTTTTTGGGCGCAGAACTTTCTCTATTAGCTTTATTCTTCAGTTTTATATTTGGTGGCTTTATGAGTTTAATTTTACTCATAACAAAAGAAGTAGGCGATGACCACATGATTCCTTTTGGACCATCAATATCAGCTGCAACCTTATTAACCCTCCTTACAAAAACTGTTGGCGGAGGTAATTATATCATTAACTGGTACTTCACGAATATGTGGAATGGAGAATACATTTTCTAATGGCGATTACTAGAAAAAAAAACTTGGGGTTGCTCCTAATTGAGGCTGGTATTATTGAACCAGAGCAGCTAGAACAAGCATTGCTTAAACAAGCTAAAGAATCAAACAGTGGCTATATTGGTGATATATTAATTTCAGCAGGCCTAATTGATGAAAAGACGAGAAATCGTTTTTTAAGCCAGCAGCTACATATACCAAGCGTAGAATTAGGCCATTTTGAGGTTGATAAATCTGTTTTAGGTATGATTCCTGAAAGAATTGTAAGAGAGTATAATGTATTGCCCATTTTCAATTTGAATAATACTATCAATGTAGCAATCACTGATCCTATAGACCCTGAGCCAATAAATGCTGCCCGAAATGCATCAGGTCTAAAAGCAGAACCCATAATTGTAACAGCAAATGAACTTCAATCTGCAATTGATATTTATTATGGGATGTCAACACTCAGTGGTTTTGAGGATGAAAATATTAGTATAGATGATATTGATGATACTCGAATAGTTCAACTAGTTGATAATATCATTGAAAATAGTGCTAAATACAGAGCCAGTGACATCCATATTGAAACTAGAGAAACAGATATTAGAGTTCGATTTAGAATAGATGGAAAGCTTGTAGACTTTCAAACTCTCCCTGTTTCAATCGCAACTCCACTTACCTCACGTATAAAAATCATGGGTAATATGGATATAGCTGAATCTCGAAGACCTCAAGATGGGAGAATTCTTTTCGACTTGAATGAAGATAGGTTAGATCTTCGTGTATCAACTTATCCTACTCTTTACGGCGAAAAATCAGTTCTTAGATTATTAAATATTTCAGACGCTATGCATGATCTTGATGGTCTAGGGTTTGAAAAAGATATTCTTAATCGATTTGAAGATATGTTAATTGGTGGTGAAGGAATTATTCTTGTATCAGGGCCAACAGGTAGTGGAAAGACAACAACGCTTTATTCTACATTAAATAAAATGGATAATCCTGATGTCAATATTGTCACAATTGAAGACCCAATTGAATATGACCTAGATAATATTAACCAAGCACAGGTAAATAGAAGATCTGGAGTAACATTTGCCTCTGCGTTAAGAGCAATATTAAGACAAGATCCAGACATCATTATGGTTGGAGAGGTTCGTGACGAAGAAACTGTGGAGCTTGCAATTAGAGCAGCTCTAACGGGTCACTTAGTATTTAGCACAATACACACAAATGATTCCGCAGCTGGATTTACTAGGCTTCTAAATTGGGGGATGGAACCCTTCTTAATTACATCCACCGTTAAAGGCATCTTGGCACAAAGATTGGTAAGAAAATTGTGTAAGGAATGTCGCGAAAAACATATGGTCGAACCTTCAGAACTAGAACAATTTGGTCTTGAAGTAGACGAAGCAATGGAATTTTACAAAGCTGTAGGTTGTTTAAGCTGTAGGAATACAGGCTATCAAGGACGCGTTGGGCTTTTTGAACTCATCAGAATGAATAATGAAATTGCTGATTTAGTTATGGAACAAAAACCTGGTCACGTTATTAGGGAAAAAGCTATAGAATCAGGCATGTTTTCTCTTTTACATGATGGGTTAATTAAAGCCCAGAGAGGAGACACCTCTTTGCAAGAAATTTTAGAAACACTGGGAACAGAAACAATATAATGACTGATCCAATATTATACGTAGGTGATTCACTAGACGTAAAACAGATTCTAAATGAATCAAACAAAAAAATTGATGCTGTTCAAAATGGTATGATCGCGTTAAATGCTCTATCAGATAGTGCAAATAAATATAGCGCAGTCATTATAGAAGATCAGTTGCCATTAATGGATCCGAGTAATTTGATAAAACAGCTAGAGCACTACAGTAAAACACCAATAATTGCAATTGTGAGGTCAGATAAAAGGCGATCTGAAATTTTAAGCGATTTTGAAAATGGCCTTTCAGGATGGTTTGAACCAAAAGATTCTTCAATTGAACATTTTAATGACCTCCTTGATAGCTGTAATACTTTCATCAACTTTAGTAGAGGGCTCAATAAAAACCATCGCTTGCAGATAAATTCACATGGCTTAGGAACAATTTTAGGTGTCTCTAATTCTATGCAAAAAATTTATACTCTTCTCCTCCAAATTCAAGAAAAAGATGTTATTACTATTTTATATGGCGAAAGCGGAACTGGTAAAAACCTTACCGCAAAATTCATGCATGATACAAGTAAAAGAAATAAAAAGCCACTTATCTCTGTAAATTGCCCCGCAATTCCATCTGAACTTTTAGAAAGCGAACTTTTTGGGCACGAAAAGGGCTCATTTACTGGAGCTGATGAAAAAAAAGATGGTAAATTTTTAGTCGCTAACGGTGGAACTATATTTTTAGATGAAATTGGTGACATGAGCACCTCCCTTCAAGCAAAAATATTAAGAGTTTTAGAGAGTGGCGAAATAGAAAGAGTAGGTGGCGCAGAAACTCATACAGTAAATGTCAGAGTCATTTCAGCTACAAATCAGGATTTAAATGAAAAAATAAAAGAAGGAAAATTTAGAGAAGACCTATTTCATAGGATAAATGTTTTCCCCGTTACTCTTCCACCGCTTAGAGAAAGAAAAGTTGATATACCGCTATTAACCTATGCTATTTTTAAAACGTTAAAGAAAAAGCACAACCTTAGTGTTTCTTACATTGGGCCAAAAGCAATAGATAGGCTTATAGATTATTCTTGGCCAGGAAATGTAAGAGAACTTGAAAACACTTTAGAAAGAGCATTATTAATATGCAATAACAAATATTTAAAAGAAGATGATTTAGGGTCAGTTCTCGATGAAAAAGAAATAGCAATTGAAGCACAAAAAGAGCCAGATATTATAGAAACTGAGGATCAAGGCCTGACAGAAATAAATGAACCAATTATTAGTGAAACTCGTAATTCTACTAATATTAAAAAAGTCGTTGAACAAATATCAACGCCAAAAATAGCAACACTAAAAGAAATTGAAATGGAAGCAATTAAATCGAGCGTTGAAAGAAATAAATGGAATATGACTACTACTGCAGAAGAACTTGGAATTAGTCGTATGACATTGTATAGAAAATTAGATCAATATGGCCTCAGAAGTAAAGAACAGTAATACTGTAGAAATATTTTCTTACATCGCTAGAGATCAAAAATCCTCTGTTGTAAAAGGTGAGATTAAAGCTATTGAAGAAAGAATAGTTTTAGAACAGCTTAAAAAAATGGGGTTAGATCCTATTTCTATTACTGTTAAAAAAGTGTCCGTTTTTGAAAAATTAGACGTTAATGTTTTTGATAGTGTGCCTCCTGATGCAATATATAATTTTTCTAGGCAATTATCAGTGATGTTAAAAGCTGGTGTTCCACTAATTGATGCACTTGAATCTATGCTTTCAAAAACAATAAATCCTTTATTGAATAAAACAATTGAAAAAATAATTGAAGATATTTCAGCTGGATCAACATTATCAGGTGCATTAGAAAAACATCCAAAAGTTTTTGATACAATGTACATAAATATTATAAGAGCTGGTGAAAGTTCAGGTGTACTAGAAACGGTTCTTTTTAAACTAGCAGATTTTATAAGTTATGATTTGCAATTAAGAAACGGAATTAAACAAGCTATACGTTACCCTATGATTGTAATTGGGATAACTGTCACTGTTGGTTTTTATGCTGTCGCATTCATATTGCCAAGATTTTCAGTACTATTTAACCAAACAGGAATTGAGCTCCCTTTACCAACAAGAATTTTACTTGGAATTGATAATTTTCTTCAAAATTACTCTAGCTTCTTGTTACTAGGGATCGCAATCCTTACAGGATTATTTTTCCAATTAAAAAAGACAGAAAAAGGTTCTATTGCCTGGGATAAGTTCAAATTAAATGCACCAGTTTTTGGTAAAATATTTAAAAATATGGCGATTTCTAGATTTTGTCATGTTTTAGAAACTTTAAATAAAACAGGTGTACCAATACTAGAATCATTAACTATTTCTTCAAGAAGTACTGGCAATAATTATGTTAAACATAAATTAGCTAATACAAAATCTGATGTAAGCCTTGGGCATAAAATAGCTCAATCTCTAGATAAATATGGGGCGGATATATTTGAAGCCCAACAGATAAAAATGATTCAAGTCGGCGAAGAAGCAGCTTCTTTAGATGATATGTTAGCTGAGATAGCAATAATGGTAGATAATGAAACTCAAACTAAAGTCCGAACTCTTACATCTACCTTGGAGCCAATCATCACGGTAATTATGGGGGCTATGATCTTAGTCTTAGCGCTTTCTATATTTTTACCTATTTGGGATATGTATGAATCACTTGCTAACAATTAAAGTGAAAATTTATTTTGTTTAAATTATGGTGATAGCATATAAATATTTGTATTAAATTATTTTAAATAAAGTTATATAAAGAAATAAAGGATTTACTATGTCAATATGGGTCATAAGAGGTGGAAAATTTGGAGAATATGAAAACCGCTTTCTAAATGAAGATAAAGTATATTTAACAAGAGATGGGTTTAAAACTGATCTTAATAAAATCGAAGCACAAACTGGATTAAGAACAGTGCTTGATGAATTTTATCCAACTCAACCGTCGTCTAAACTCTCAAGCTGGTCAGATCAAATTTGGCAATTTGCTCATGATATTCAGCAAAAAGACTGGATAGTTCTTCCAAGTAAATTAAGCCCTGTGCTTCATGTAGGGGAAATTACAGGAGGGTATAACTATGAAAAAAACGGCTCAGACCCTTACTATCACTCGAGAGAGATAAAATGGATTGAAAAAGATATACCTCGAGGATATTTCCCAACAGAGATATTATATCAATTAGGTGGTTTCAAAGATGTATTTAATGTTGATGGCGTTGAGAAAGTTTTTCATACAATGGCAGATAATGACTGGGCACCAACAAAAGATGATGATGCGGGATATGAACAAATGAATGAGCTAGTTGCTCTTCTTCAAGAAATTTCTAGAGACCAAATAGCCCAGTTAATTAGAAATAAATTTAAAGGGCATCGACTTGCAAAACTGGTTAAAGCCATTATGGAAGCAAAAGGATATACTACTCATATGGGCTCATCAGATGAATCTGGATCAGATTTAGATATTTTAGCAGCTAAAGGCGGAATGGGATTTGATAATGATTCAAGAATTTGTATTCAAGTAAGAGCTGATGATGTGCCTGTTGCTACACTTGATAAATTTTTAGGTACTATGAATGATGTGGGGGCTAATTATGGTTTACTAGTAGCTTGGGGAGGGTTTAAAAGCAATGTAGAGCAAGAAAGATCAAATGAATTTTTCAAGGTTCGATTGTGGAATCAAAATGATCTTATTGACCAAGTATTATCGCACTATGAAGATTTAGATAATTACATTATCGGTGAAATTCCATTGAAATCATTTTGGACTATTGCATCAGATCTTGATTAATTAGTGTAACACACTGTTACATTTTGTATAAATATGCGTATCAAAAATACCTTTTATAAATGTTAAAATTTTTGAAAAAAATTAATTTTAGAGAATAAAAAATATTAATTAAATTAAAATACAACAATGGCACAGATATTGTTACTATAAATACAGTGCTCAATATTAATAATAGGAATTAAACTATGATAAATTTCAAAACAATAAAGAAAAAAATTAAAGATATTAGAGGAAATTCACTTGCTGAATTTGCCGTTACCACAGCAATGATGGCTACATTAGCCACCACTGCAGCTCCAAGATTCTCAGGTATTGGAGAAGGAGCAAAAGAAAAAAAGACATTAGCAGAGATAGACAAGATTGTAATTGCATCATCAAACTTCTTTAACAGTAAGGTTACTACAGAGGGACGTGGTAGATTTCCTGGACAGGAAAAATACAATGTTGCCGTTGGCGGTTATGATAGTGAAATAGCACTTCTCAGTGTCATCGGAGCTGATGCAAATCAAAACTCTACGACCACATTCAACACATACAATCACTCAGAAGGAGCTAAATGGAGATCAATTTTTGGAGTAAGTGCAGAAGGAGCATCACTCCCATCAGGAAGCTTAATTGTGAATGATAATAGCGGTGTTGAGGGGCATAAGGAATTCATGGCAGAATTTGCAAATAACGCAATTAAGAGTCCCTTTCAGGATGGACATTACATATATATTGTTTTACCTGGCGGAATTCAATATGTAGATCCTGATGGAGATGGGGTTTACGTACCAGTACCATGCTTAGACTGCTCACCTATATTATATGTTGCTGACAATGAAAATCCATCTAAAATATATAAGAAATATCAACCCTAGTTTTTAAAGCCAGATTAATATTGATAATAAAAAAGCCTCTGCATTGAGGCTTTTTTGTTATATGGCATTTTTTATGCTTGTAACATTATTATACATTAACATTCTGTAACAAAAGTTTACAATTTGTAAATATTATCATATTTTTCTTTTCCCCATTTCTGCTATTGTAAATTATCCTAAAATTATTTCTCCTCTAT
>MDSV01111022.1_pt1 | contig 10672 bp, 6 predicted proteins | sample 810851 | NCBI WGS metagenome assembly MDSV01 (sample SAMN05326640, study PRJNA326480) | marine metagenome | isolation source: seawater | place: Atlantic Ocean: North East | collected 2012 | reverse complement strand
CTTGCTTCATATTTCTTCCACTACCCATTTCATCGGGTGAATCAAACTCGGTAATGTTAAAGTATTGCATTATTTGTATTTTTTAAACATTAATTTATATAATAGCGCATTCCACGCCGCTTGTAATTTATCTATAAATTTCTTCATAATTATTTTATATTTCTTCGCAGTTATTAACCATCTTGATTTTACCGTCCTTAGTTTTTTTACCACTAGGTGATTTCTTTTTACCTTTAGCAACATATCCTTTCCAACATGATTTTTCTTTAGCAAAAGGTGAGTTAGTTTGTATATATCCCATGATTATTTTTTTTCTTTATTTGAATTACAAAAATTTACTGCAGCACCAACACTGCCAAATCCCCATTTTTTTAAAGCTATTGCTTTTTTTGTAGGTTGTCCTTTAGAATCTTTCATTGGGCCTTTCATACCTCCAAACCTACAAGCAAAAGAGACTCTTGCCGGACCTGTACCACTAGTTTGTCTAGATCCTAATGTTTTACCAGTTTCACTTTTATGCTTACTACGCATTTTTCTATTTTGCTTTTCGTAAGCTGCATCTGTTATTTTAAAAGGGCTATTACTTTTCATATTATTTTCCTTTACACTTACAGTTATTTTCTCCACAAACACAATCTTTGTCTTTATTATATATAGTATCAAATGCATTTGCACCTAATAATGTTAATTGATCTATCATGTTTGTTTGAATTTTAATAAGCATTTTTTCTAGTTCATCTTTTTGTGTAACAAGATGATCTACTTTAGAGGTTAAACCTTCATTTTGTTTTTTAAGTTCGTTGACTTCGTCCGGATTTCTACCTATTACTGTCATTATAACAACCGATAGAGACCCAACTATCATTCCTATTATAGATACCACCACGTCTTTATTCATGTTGGGTATTTCATTATATGATAAGAAAACTAGTATACCTATTACTAATAAAAATATACCAATTGCCCCCACGTAATGTCTTAATTCTTTGGCTACGCCGTTTGCTATTTTCATTTAAAATCTTTTTTTAGGTTTCTTTTTTGTTTTTTTCTTTTTAACTGATTTAATTTTAGGTTTTTCTTTTTTAACACCTAATTCCCAGTCAGACCATCCAGCAAGCATAGCAATTCTTGCCCATGCTTCATAATCTGAACTACTGGCTTTTCTTATATTGTCAATTTTTTTAAATGCTCTATCTAGTGGAACATTTGTAGTTGCAGCTATCACTTGACCTGCTGCTAAGTATGCAGGATTATCTAATGAAAATCCTTTTTCCATTATTTCTTTTTTATTCCAAGAATAAGCTCTACCTGCTGCTCTTAATTTACTTAATTTAGAAGATACAGGAGGAGATAGTTGCGCTATTTCTTTAGTTAATACATCTTGAAATTTAGGTGATTTTTTCTGTGCTTCTCTATTTAATTTAATTGCTGTATTTTTTAATACTGAAAATATAGCACCACCTACACCAGCACCTCTTAGTATACTGTCTGCCATAGAATTAACTATATTAGCATATTTTTCTTCTCTTTTTTCTGTTTCTTCTTCTTCATCTCCAAAGCCCATAGCGAATAAAGCTTGTTGCATAGCGTTGAAAAATAAATTTTGTACAAATCCATAATACAATATCTTAGATATATTGGTCGTTGTATCTCCTCGGCCATTCTTAAGATCACTAGCGGCTTTTTTAATCAATCTAGTGTATTGCATTGGAGTGTTAGCAAAAGCTAATATAACGCGTCCTAATGGCCCAGCTTGTTGCATACTAATTCTATCAGGTCGACTTGATTGTTGAGCTTCTTCTGCTATTTCTCTAAAATCTATAAAAGCTTGGTTCTCTGCTTCAGCTTTAGACATACCTTCTTTAGTGTACTTTTTAACTCTATTTCTATAAAAAGTAGAACCACCAGAAGCTATAGCAAAACTATCTGCTATTTGTGTAGGTAAAAATCCTATTCTAAGTAATTCACTTATAACTCCTCTTACCCCACCTTTTTTAGCCATATCAGCTATATCAGCTTCATTAACATTTAATCTTAATCCATTTCTTCTATCTACTAAAAAGTCACTATTAAATAAAGTTTTAAAATCTTTCCAAAACTGAGGTTGATTTGCAAATGCTTTACCAGCAGCAAACAAATTGTTATCTTTAAAATTTATAAAGTTAACAGCTGATATAGTTTGAAGAACAGCTGATCTTGTATTAAAAAACATTATTGCACCAATAGAATTAGTTAACCAATCTGTTACTCTACCTGTTAAAGAATCAGAGGTAAATTCCCTGTTTCTACCAGTACGCATACGTTTTAATATATTTTCTAATGCGGTTCTATAATCTTTACCATAAGCAGCTTCAAGCTTATTTAAATTAGGTTTTGTAAATATTTGGTCTACATTATACTGCCATTGTTCTAAATATTTAGCTCTTTTAATAGTATTAATACCATCCATTAAATCTGTTGTAATATTTCCAGCTAACCATCCAAATTTAGGTGCGGGGTATTTATCTCCTTTTTGTAATGCTATTAATTGATCAGCAAATATAACTAGTTCAGGTTTACTTTCAACAAAGTCTGTAAGTTCTTTTATATCTTTTTTAGACATACCCTCTGGGGTCATCCCTTGTTTATTCCAAATATAAGTTCTTACTGCTTGTTCTTGAGTAAATGGTTCACCAGGTAATTTTTTCTTTAAATTTTTAGGAACTATTTTTAAATCTTTTTTAAGAGCTTTAAAATCATTCATAAGAGCTATTCTATCTCTTGATATATTATCCATAGCCCTTGCAAAAGGATCTAATAAATGCTTTTTATACCAAGCCATTTGAGCATCCCCTAACTTTCCTTTACCTAAAGTTTTATATAATAATCCTACAAAATCTTCAGCAGATGGCGGTACAAAGAAATTAAATTTACCTTTATTTGCCCCTACTACCTGTGCTTTAACATCAGAATAAATTTTTTCTGAACCAATACCGGTTTTATTTTCTATTATATCATTAAAATCTTTATTTAAATCTATAGACTTACTAAATTTCATTTGATCTATTAACTGTTCTTTATCTAGTTCAGCCATTTCATCTAATACCATTTGATTAGTATAATCTCCTTTAAGTCTAACAACTAATGGTAAAGATTTATTATTAAATTTAGAAGCTGTAATTTTTGAATTTTCAATTGCTATAGTAGTAGGTTGTCCCGCCACATCAATTTTAAATTCTTCTGCAAAAGTTTTACCATTAACATTTATAATAGAAGAAGGTGGAATACCTCCATCAATTTTAGCAACTTTAGCATTAAAATATCTTTGCCACCAAAAGTTTTCGCCTAATTGCCATCCTTTAGGCATACCCCTTCCTAATTTAGCTTTTCCTAATTTAGCATTTTCAGCTTTATCTAATGCTATTAATTTATAATTATCCATAACAGCATCATAAGCAGGTTTAAAATTATCTCTCCGTAACGATACATCTAATAAATACATATAAGATGCGGTGGCAGGCATTGCATGCTCGTACTCATATAAAGTTGTTTTACCTTCTTTATTAGTTGTTCCTTTAGGTTTTATAGAATAACCCACAAAATTAGCACCTTGTTTATGCCAATGCTTTGTATCATTAGCAGTTATTCTTAAATAAGTAGCGATAGCTGGCGCACTTTTATTTTTAGTATCTCTAATAGATTTATCTAATCTTTCCCATAAAACTTTATGTATTAAAGACACTTTAGTATTAAACTTTTTTATTTCTCCATTTAGTATATTTTTTCTAATATTAGATGGAGTATTAAATAAAGTTTTATAACTTTTTATTTTAAATAATTCTACATCTGCTTTTTTAGATATAATAGGTTTTCCAAACGCACTATCAGGTAAATAATTAGGACTTTTAGGATCATTTAAAGATTTTACCTGATTAACAAAATATTCCCAAACAGGATTTTTTCTAGCTACACGTTTACCCTCAATTTTATCATATATAGTTTTACCATTTTTATCTTTTAAAGAACCAAACTTTGTTCCTAATATTTTACTACTACCGGTGTAAGCTGTGCCTCCACTAGGCCCAAAAAAAGCAATTCTAGGCATGGTAGGAAACATATATTTAATTTGATTATCAATCCATGATTTAACTTGCGCTTTAGACTTATTATTAAGTTCATTAATTGTAATAGTAGATACTGGATTTAAACTATAATTATTTAATAATGCATCTACCCCTTTAACGTCTAGATCAAAATTAGCATTATTAAGAATATCTTGAGTACCTTCGCTGATACTAAATTTTAAGCTTGGATCTCTATCTATTTGTTTACCTATTTTAGCTTCATCTGTTTTAGTTACTTTTTTATTTTGAAGTTTAGTAATAGCTTCACGTTTAGTTTTTACTTCAGGTTCTTTTATAACCTCCATAGTAGCGTCTAGAGCCATAATTTCTCCCAGAGTTTCAGCTAAAGCATCTTTACGTGTGCCTTTAGTAGATGTACCTACTTTTGGACCTAAGAAATAATCTACAAACTCTTGTTTATCAATAGATCTTTTCTTAAATATTTTTTTACCTTCAGGGGTTTTTTCTCTTTGCCCTGTATCTTCTGCAAATTGTCTAAATCTTTTATTTAAAATATCTTGAGGTAGAGCTTTATATATAGATTCAAAATTATCTTCTAAGAATTTTTTATAATTTTCTCTAGTACCTAATAATTCTGCTAAAGGAGTTTTAAGTTCTGTTCTATAAGCTTTTTGTAATGCTTGTTTAAATTCTTTAGATTCTATTTCTGGTAATTTAGTACCAAAGGTTTTTCTAACAGTTTGTTTAACTTTATCAATAAGTGGTTTGTCTATCTTAAGATCTCTTCTTAATTTTGATCTAATAGATTTTTCTTGTATTGGTGTTGGTGCTTCTTCAACAGCAACCCCTCTAGCTTCAGCTACATCAGCTTCAAATACGTCTTTGGTTGCGGCTTCACCTTTTTTAAATACATTACCAATTTTATTTTGTAATTGAGAATTAATCCAACCAGATAAACTATTATTTTGTTCAGGGTTAAAATTCCTAATATGGGGAATAAGTTCAGCTATAGTACCACTTACAAAATCTTCTTGTGAAAATCCAGGGGGTTTTTCTCTAGGAATTTTACTTTTAATTAAACCTTGTAAACGCTCGTATGAATTTACAATTGCTTGATCCGCTTTTCCACCATCCCATTCAGATTTTGTTAAAGTATATTTACCATCAGTTTTAGGTCCTACAAGTGCATCTATATCAGCAGATGATACAGACTGTTTTTGAGTAAAAGAAGTATCATCTTTAAGTTTTTTAATTCCATCTTTACCTCTTATAACTTCAAAACCTTCAACAGCCCCTTCTTTTATAGCTTTACCTAATTGACCTTTATCTAAAGAAGCATTATAATCAGATATAAAATTTATAACATCTTTTCCATCTTTAAATTTTATTTTTTTCCAACCTAAATTTTGAAATAATCTTCTAAAAAAAGTATTAAATCTTTGTATTGCGTTCTCGTTTAAAGATATAGCACCTAACCTTAAAGCGTCAGATAAAATTGTAAGTTTTTCTTCTGCTTGCATTGTTTTACCTTGATCTTTATAAGATTTAAACCTTTGTTTTAAATATTCGTTTTTTAGTATACTAGGATCTATTTTATTTAATTGTTTATCTAATTCAATTCCTAGGGAACGAGCTACATTTGTTCCTTCTAATTTTCCTTCTTTATTTTTTTTATATAATGTATTAAACAAAATCCTATGAAGCAGTTCATGACCAGCTACGTTAAATGCTTTAACTTTTTTAGCTTGTTCTAAATCAATAATAATAGTTTTATTATCAGGACTAGTTACACCTTCCGATCTTTGTCCTTTTTTATCTTGCATAACCATATCATTCTCTGCAGCCAACTTATCAGCTTGTTTGCTAGTTTTAGCAACTAATACGTTTTCTCCAATACCTTCTTTTTGGGCCATATCAACGGTTCGTGTTATATATGCATCTTCGGCAATTTGTCCTAATTGTTTATTAATAGATTCAAATTGATCTTTAATACTTTGCGGAACCATGCTTTGATCTACATTTTCAAACTGTCTATTAAGATCTTCTTTTTTAATTAAAAGTTGTAAAGCTTTTTCTCTTTGTTCTACAGTATAATCTTTAGGTATTGAATTTAAAGCGTTTCTTACTTGGCCTAATGATTTTAAACGATTATTTACAGTTTCAGGATTTAATCTTCCATCTGTTTTTATTTTTGTTTCTAATAATTTAAAACTTTTTTCTAACTGACCTAATTTTCCTTCTGATCCTAATGCACCAGCTATCTTCATAGCAGCTTGTTTTGTTTCAACCGCAGTTTGTGTAACCCCTACTTTTAAAGATGAAATTCCACCACCAACTAAAGCGCCCTGACTAGCTTGTTCTCTTAACTCTTTTAAATCAAATCTATTTTCATCAGTAACAACAGACTCACCTAGTTGACTCAATCCTCCTTGTAAACCTTCTGTTAATGCTTCTAACAAAGAAGCTTCAGTAACAGCTTTTCCAGAATTTAATAAAGATTGAGCGGCTATTTTAAACTCGCCTCTTACTATAGAACCTATAGGTTTTTTAAGATTAACTTTTAAAAGTTTTCCTGCACTTATTTTTTCTAAATAACCTGCAACTGCCCCTGTAGCTATTGCTACACCAGCTTCATCTTCGCCGCTATTAATAACACTCATTAATTGTTCTGGAGTAGGTTCTTCATTTTCAGGTATCTTAAACTTTTGTCTAGTTATTGCGTTTAAATTTGTTATATAATTTCCTCCAATTTCTTGTGCCATAACACCAACACCTCCAAAAACTAAAGCTAAACCAATTTGAGGTACTTGTTCTCCTACAATTCCTCCTATTTCATCTAAAGTAATATCTACACCACCATCATCTTCCCATATTTTGTTTTCAGTAAATAATTGTAAATCTTTATTTATATCTTGAATATCTGTAATAGTTTCAAACTGCTCTTCTTTTCTTTCACCAATAGCATCATTAAGTAATTTTATAGTTTTACCAACAGTTATATTTGGATCTTTTATATAACCCTGCATCATTTTTTTTATTTCAACAGGAGTTTTATCATTAAGCTTTATTTCACCTTCTTCCAATTGTTTTTCAAGACTATTTATAGCTTTTGTAGCTCTAGTTGTTCTACCAAAAGCTTTATCTGGCCCCATTAATTCAATACCATAAAGTGACTGAATAACTCCTTTACCAAACTGTTGAAGCCCTTCAACAATAACATTATCGCTTATTCCTTTACCAAAATCAACACTACCTATTTTTGGCAACAGTATATCTGTAAAAGGTATTTTAAATTCTACTTCTGATCTATTTTTTTTTCTTTGTATTTGAGCTAATTCACTTCCAATAGAATTAGTAACTTTATTATTTATAGCTTTTAAAATTGCTTGATATGAAGAATCATTTTCCGCCATTAATTCTGCAGCATCAGCTCTTTGGTCGCTATAATCTTGATTAGCTTCTTCTAAAGTTTCAGCGCTAACATTAGGATCATTTAAATTATATTTTTCTATAATTTGATCTCTAATGCTTCCTTTAGATTCAAAAAATTGATCTACTTTATTTAATATTTTTTTATTTTTAAAATTTAAATATTTATTATTTTTTATTAAATCATCCTGAATATAAATAGCTTTATCTTTAAAACTATCTATAGAATCTTTATCATCAATTGGTTCATCAGCTGTTAGTTTATCCCATCCTTCTATTGCTGTAATATAATTTTCTTCTAAATCTTTTTTTCCTAAATCTGTAAGTTGTTGTTTTTTTCCTTTTTCTACAATAAAAATACTTTCATTTCCATCTTTATCTTTTTCAATACGTTCATATACTTTTTCTGGAATTTCTTGAGTATCACTTAAATCGTCTTGAGTATAAGCTTCTATTAATCCGTCTGTTTCAGGAGGAGTGTAATCTTGTAAAAAATTATCAAAATCTCCAATATAATCTTCATTACTAACTAACTCGTTATATAAAGATTTATAATTATCCTCACCCCAATCATCTTCAAATTCTTGAAAGGTACCTGTGTAATCTCCTTCAGCAAGTAATAGATCGTAAAGTTCTTCCATTTGAATATTATTTATCTATTGTATTTTCCTTTTTTCTTTTCACCAGTATTAGGATCCATATAAGGAATTTGAGTATCGTTTTTATTAACCTCTTGTTTAGCTAAAAAAGAATTTATTTCATTTTTTATTTTTCTTTCTTTTTCTGTATTACCTAACTTAGAACTAATCCATCTCATAAAAAACTGACCTGCATCTCCTTGACCTGCAGCAATAGCTTCTACATCAAAATCTTTTATATTGTCTAAGTCATATACCATTATTTTACCACTTTCAGTTCCTGTATCATCAATTGTTACTTGATTTTTATTTTTATTATATGAAACTTTTTGTGTGCCAGTAGGGTCTAAATTTTTAAGTTGTTGTACAATTTCTTCAATAGGAGTATTTTGTATTTCTTTAATAAAATTATTAGCTTCTACTGATAAACCTTTATTGTTAGAACCTGAACCAGAGCCAGAACCAGAACCAGGAGGTTTAGTTTGTTTCATACTTTTACCCATCCTTACTTTAGTAACAAGAGGTAAGGCTGTTAATAATAATCCTTGTCTTACAGCTTGTAAAGACTTTTGATCTAATCTAGTTCCTTGAGCATTACCTACTTTTAAGTCTTCTCCTATCCCTTGTTCTTTCATTATTTTTTCTTTAATGTTTTTAGGAAGACTATCATAAAAACCTTCAGCATCATAATAATCACTTGCATAAGCGTTTGCAATAGGATTTAATTGTGGAGTTAATTGTTGTGCTACTTTTTTCATATCAGTAAGAAAAACCTCTCGCATCATACCATTACCTTCATCTATATAATCTGCAGTAGGAACAAAATTACCATCAATCATTTGCCCGGTTAAATATTGATCAGCTACTTTACCTGTTTTTTCATTTACAAGTTTTAATTTATCATACAAAACATCTTTTATAGATTTTGTATACTCTGGTATAGTACCCGGATCATAAGCAAAAAATACATCAGCCTTTGTTTCACTTGGTTTTTCTAACCTAAGACCTTCATGCCTTACCGCCCAATCACCATCTTTATCTATAAACCATGTCATATTACCAGGGTTTCTCCCAGCTGTTATAGCCATTTTTTTAGCCCACTCTAAAGCTTCAGGATTACTTAAATTTAAATTGCCTTCTGTATTAAGAGCTCCTTGAGCGTCTTCATTAAAAGTGGCTAAAGCATCGTTCATTAATTGTACTGCTCCAGCTCCCGAGCTTAATCTTTGTTTAAGCATACCAACCTCATTTAAAAGCGCTCTTTGCTCTTCAGGAGTTGAAGCTTGTCTAGCGCGTCCGGCATAATCCCCCATTACGTTTATTTGTTCCATAAACATAGATGCTAATTGAGGGTTATTATTACCAGCTTTTTTTAATTGATCTAAATATTCATCTTGCTGTTTCATTGTCCAATCCATAGTCCATTGGATCTGTTCATTAGCAGCTTTTTGTCTTTCTGTTTCTTGGTCTAACGCTTTCTGTGCACGCGCAGCACCAGCTGCAGTAATTTTATTTATAGCATTTATATAAATCTGATCTGCTTCGTTATCGATAACTGTTAAAGGACTTTCCCAAGTTCCCCCGCTTACTACTGGCATATTATATATTTTTTTAAAATTAATTTATTAAAATCCCGCTGGACCACCCCAACTTGTAAAACCACTAAAATCGCTAGAATTTGTATAATTTCTTCCACTTGATGTACCTGATGTAACCGCGCCTGCACTTCCAGCATCCCATTCACCAACCGCACTACTTACAGCTCCGACTAAATTTCCTGTAGCTCCAATACCCGCTGTTATTGCATTAGCTTTATCAGCTCTAGCAGCCGCAGAAGCTTGTTCTTGACCCGTTAATTTAGCTTGCACTCTATTTAATTCGGATATTTCTCTAGATTCTCGTTGTTCAAACTCATACATTCTACCTTGTGTTTCTGTTGCTTGTAATCTTCGTGATTCTCCTAATTGAGCCCCTTGCACTCTTACAGCTTCATTCATTTTTGCAGATTGTAAATTTATTTCTCCTTGAGCTCTCATTTTTTCATTTTGAGCCTCTTGTTGTTCTATACTAGCACTAATACCTCTTTTACTTTGAAGAGCTGCTTGAGCTAAAGCTGTAGCTCCGCCCGCAGACGCTCCACTAGATTGTAAAGCATCCAGAGTATTAGCTAATGCAATATCTGCTTCTTCAGCTTGGAACTCTGCAGCTTGAGTTGCAACTGATAAATTGTTATAAGGATTAGAAAGCTCATCACTTACATCATATATCATGTCGGATAAACTTGTTACATTGTCGAAAGGATTTATAATTTCTTGTCTAGAATCTTCTAAACTTTTTAATTCTGCTTCTAATGCTTTTGCTTTGCGATTTGCTCTTCGTTGTCGTTTATTAGCACTTACACCTTGATGTATTGCTTTTCCAACTGATGCTGCTGCGCTTACACCGGCAAATATTGTTGTTGCTGCTACTGCCATTTTAAGTTATTTTTTTAATCATTTCATAAGATGGATCATTATCTACTGTCCAATCTAATTGTTTATG
>MDSV01037683.1_pt1 | contig 10673 bp, 11 predicted proteins | sample 810851 | NCBI WGS metagenome assembly MDSV01 (sample SAMN05326640, study PRJNA326480) | marine metagenome | isolation source: seawater | place: Atlantic Ocean: North East | collected 2012 | reverse complement strand
TCAAAAAACACCAGAGGACCTTAATAGAATTTTTTATACAATTTGTGGATCTACTGCAGTCGAAACTGCTATCAAGATATCAGTGGCATATTTTAGATCAATTGGTCAAACAAATAGATTTAAATTCGTAGGAAGAGAGAGAGGTTATCATGGGATGAATATTGGTGCGACAACTGTAGGTGGAATGATTAATAATGTAAAAACATTTGCAAGTGTACTAATGCCAGGCGTTCAGCATATGAGACACACCCATATGCCAGAGCATAAATTTGTCAAAGGGCAACCAGAAACTGGTGTTGAGATGGCTGAAGATTTAGAAAGAATTGCAATGAACTTTGGCGGTGAGAATATTGCAGCTTGTATTGTAGAACCAATAGCAGGCTCAACTGGAACACTAGTCCCACCAAAAGGTTATCTTAAGCGTATCAGAGAAATTTGCAATAAACATAAAATCCTTTTAATTTTTGACGAAGTAATTACAGGATGGGGTAGAACTGGCTCTGCTTTTGCCTCACAAGAATTTGGGGTTACTCCAGATATAATTACTATGGCAAAGGCCACAACCAATGGTGTAGTTCCTATGGGTATTGTAGCAGTGAAAGAAGAAATTTATGACACAGTTTTAGATGGCTCTTCAGCACCTGAGGGAACACCAGAATTATTTCATGGATATACTTACTCGGGTATCCCGGTTGCTGTAGCTGCTGGCCTAGCTGTTCAAGATATTTTTGATAAGGAAGATATTTTCAAAAGAGCTAAAGATATGTCACCATATTTTCAGGATGGTTTACATTCACTAAAAGATTTAAAGGAGGTCGTTAGCATTAGAGGTTATGGAATGATGGGTGGAATTGAGATGAAAATGAAAGATAAACCTGGAAAAGCTGGCTTTCAGACCTTTAAACATTGCTATGACGCCGGTGTAAATTTTAAAAATACTGGAGATTCTTTAATAATTGCACCACAATTTATATGTGAAAAAAAACATATCGATGAAATTATAGAAAAATTAAGAACTGGCATCACAAACTATTCTAAGTCCTAAAAATGATTGTTGGAGTTCCTAAGGAGATAAAACTTCAAGAGCACAGAATCGGATTAACACCTGATAGCGTAAAAGTTTTATATGATAAAGGTCATAAGGTTTTAGTCGAAATAAATGGTGGTTTAGAAGCAGGATTTACCAACCAAGATTATGAAAGGTCTGGTGCAATAATTTATGATAATGCGAAAAAAATTTTTGAAGAAGCAGACATAATTGTAAAAGTAAAAGAACCTCAAATGAGCGAAGTAAAAATGATTAAAGAGGGTCAAATTATTTATACTTATCTTCATTTAGCCGCAACTAGAGAACTTACTGAAGGTTTAGTTAAATCCAAATCAATTTGTATAGCTTATGAGACGGTCACTGATGATAATGGAAGATTGCCTTTATTAGCTCCAATGAGTGCTGTAGCTGGACGAATGTCTATCCAAGCAGGAGCTCATTCTCTAGAAAAAAATCAAAAGGGAAGAGGTTTACTATTAGGCGGAGCACCTGGGGTTGAACCTGCTAATGTTGTTATTCTGGGTGGAGGTGTAGTAGGAGAAAATGCTGCAATTATTGCCACGGGCATGAGAGGAAAAGTTTATATAGTTGATAAATCAAAAGAAAGATTGAGAGAGTTACATGAAAAGTTTGGTGATAAAATAATCCCTGCAGAAAGTGACAAAACAGATTTAAAAAAACTTATATCTGAATGTGACTTACTAATAGGTGGTGTTTTAATTCCTGGAGCTGAAGCTCCAAAATTAGTTACCAAAGAAATGATTAAATCAATGAAAAGAGGATCAGTAATTGTGGATGTTGCAATAGACCAGGGAGGTTGTGTAGAAACAAGTAAACCAACCACGCATGCAAATCCTACTTATGTAGTTGATGATGTTGTTCACTATTGTGTAGCTAATATGCCTGGTGGAGTTCCGAGGACTTCTACGATGGCATTAAATAAAGCAACATTACCACTATTAATCAAAATAGCCGATCAGGGCTATAAAAGAGCACTAATGGAAAATAAAAATTTCTTAGCTGGGTTAAATGTTTATAAAGGTCATATTACATATAAAGGTGTTTCAGATGCTTTTAATCTGAAATACACTCCACCAAGTGATATTTTGAAGAATAATTAAATTCATTTTGGGTCGAATTTTTCTTACCAACCCATTTTGCTCGAGTAGATTATTTTAAATCTTACTTTTTTTTGATTAAATTAAATATGAGCTCACAATACAAAATCTCTAATGAAACAAATGAAATGAAAGATCAAAGTAAAGTAAGATTAACTGACCTTTTGTCTCGAATTAACGAAGAGAAAAAAGTAGAGCGAAATAGAAATCTAGCACTTAGTGTAGCAGCAGTATCGGCAGTAACAGTTTTCGGTATAATTCTCACTCTATAAAATATTAATATCTAGTATTTTCAACATTTTTTTATACCCAAAAATTATTAAAGTTTTAAATAAATCATTATTCAAGTAAACGTTTGATAATGAATATTGCGTTTTACATAGACGAAATGAATTATCGTGGTGTTGCTAACCAAACATTTCAACTTGCTCTTAATAATAGAAAAATTTTAGGCAATAAGTCTATTATCTTTTATAACAAAAAAAATCATAGAAACAAACAAGATGTTATTAAAAAATTTAAAAATAAATTTCCTATCATCGGAGTATCTGAATTTAAAGAAATAGAAAATTTTAAAGAAATTTATAAAATAAATTTCTTATATACACAAAAAAGTGGAAACAAAGATAATTGGAATTCAAAAACTATTAAAACTTTAATTCATGCAGTTTATCCACAAAAGATAACAGAAAAGCATGGATATAGTTACGCCTATATATCTGAATGGTTAAGTAAAAATTTTTCAAATAGAAAAGTTCCTTTTATCCCATATATAGTTGAAATGCATAAAACAAAAAATAATCTTAAGAAAACTTTAGGAATCAAAAAAGGGAATATAGTTTTTGGCTGCCATGGAGGTGAAAGTAGTTTTGACATAAGATTTGTCCAAGATGTTTTAAAAAAAATAGTAAATGTAAGAAAAGACATTACGTTTATTTTTCTTAATATTAATAAGTTTTATAATCATCCAAGGATTAAATTCTTAAAGGGAACAGCTGATGAAATTTTTAAAAAAAAATTTGTTAATACTTGTGATGCAATGATTTATGCAAGAAGCTTAGGTGAGTCTTTTGGTTTATCATGTGGAGAATTCGCAATACAAGATAAGCCTATAATTTCTTATAAATTTAATAGACATAAAAGCCACAAATTTAATACGACAAAAAAAAATTTTTTTGAATACAGCTCTTATAAAAAATTATACTTTTTATTGAAAAACTTTAAAAAAAATAAAAAATTTGTAAGAAAAAATAAGTATAAACTTTACTCATCGAAAAAGGTAATGAGAGAGTTTAAAAATATTTTTTTGAGTAATAAAAATGAAGCTAATTTTAATCTCTTTGATTATATGGCAAATTATATAAGCTTTTATAAAATGCATTATTTTTACCTAAGACACAAACTTTATAATCATTACTATAATTATTTCGAGTCAAAATTTATAAATATTAAGGATTGATAAAGAAAAAAAATAATATAAAAATAAAATGCTTGGCGAGGTAGCTCAGTTGGTTAGAGCACAGGACTCATAAGCCTGGGGTCGGCGGTTCGAATCCGCCCCTCGCTACCAAAATGATGAAACAAAAGTACAAATTTTTAATAAAAAGAATTTTTTACTATTTCTACGGAGAAAAATTTTTTAAAAGACTAAATTATGATTGGAAAAAATATCCTTCAAGAATTGAAATAATACAACACGTTATCAATAAGAAAAAATTTAAGAATTATTTAGAGATAGGGTGCGATAAGAATGAAAACTTCGATAAAATAGTTATTAATAAAAAGGTTGGAGTTGATCCACAAAGAGGAGGAACTCTAAGAATGACTAGTGATGATTTTTTTAATAAGAATAATGAAAAATTCGATATTATTTTTTTAGATGGTCTGCATACTTACTATCAAACAATTAAAGACATAAATAATTCCTTAAGGTCAATTAATGACAATGGTGTAATTTTAATTCACGACTGTCTCCCAAAAAAAATTTGGAACCAAATCGTTCCAAGAATTTACGGCCATTGGAACGGAGATGTTTGGAAAGCGATAGTAGAGATAAGAACGAATGAAAATGCTGATACATATACTTGTATCGCAGATCATGGAATAGGAATTATTTTAAAAAGAAAAAACAAAAATTTATTAAGCCTTGAAAAGAAAAATTTCAGCCAACTAAAATTTGCTGATTATTACCACAATCATAAAAATTATATGAATACAATTGAGTTTAAAGATATAGATAAAATTTTATAATTACCTCTATGAAAATGTTTTGTATAACAATCAATCAAGATCATTACGAAAAAATTAAAAAAATCGGATATTTACCTGTTTGTCTTGGTAAAAAAAAATTAGATTATAATTTTATTAGCGATAATAATGGAGAAAGTATTTCTGAAAAAAATCCTTTTTACGGTGAGTACACTTTTCATTATTGGATATGGAAGAATGAAATTAAAAATCTAGAAGATAATTGGATAGGTTTCTGTCAGTATAGAAAATACTGGGTAGATAAAAAAGCCCATGAAAACATAAATGGTTTGACTAATTTAAATGAAGTAGTGTTAAAAGAAATTCCAAGTAAATTGTCAAGTTATGAAAGTATTTTAGGTGAGCCAATTTTTATTAATCAATTTAAACCTCTAAAATTTTTAAAAAAAAATTTTACACAAATGATTAAAAAACCGTCTCTTTTTTTCAATAAGAATGAAAGAAATATAAGATTTCATTTCGATCTTATGCATGGAAAAGGGAATTTAGATAAGGCGATAGAGTATTTAGATATAAAGGAAAGAGCTGATTTTAGAAAATTTGTTAATACTGAGGTTTCATTTAATCCTCATAACATGTTTATGTGTAGGTCTACAAAAATATTGAATAGTTATTATAGCTCTGTTTTCCCATGGCTAAAAAAATGTGAGAAAGAATTTGGATTTAATTTGAATGGATATGGTTTAAAAAGAATTTATGGATTTTTAGCTGAACGTTACATGTCTTTTTGGTTTAAAAAATATACAAATTTTACTACTTTGCCAATTATATTCAAAGATATATCTGAATTAAATTAAAGTCCTTTATACTTTTTTATAAATTTTTTAAATGACATTAATTTTTTATCTTTAGTTGAAACAATCATTTTTTTTTTAGGCCATTTTATTTTAAGGATAGGGTCTTTATAAATAATACCACTTTCAAATTTTGGAGCATAGTAATTATCAAGTTTGTAGTAAATAATATTTTCTTTATCCATGCTGTAATAAGCGTGAGCAAAACCTGCTGGTATATAAAGACCTAAAGCATTTTTTTGAGACAAAATTATACGAAAAACCTTACCGAAAGTTTTGGAATTTTTTCTTAAGTCAATGACTACATCAAGTATTTTCCCTTTCAAGACATTGACATATTTAGCCTGTTTATATTTGGTTTGAATGTGAAATCCTCTTAAAACATTAAACTTTGATTTTGTGTAATACTCAAAAATAAATTTTTTCTTTAGGACTTTACCCCTAAACGTCTCTCTTAAGGAACCTCTACTATCAATATTATTTTTCTGTTTAATAATTAATAAATCTTTAAACTTCGTTTTCTTGATTTTCATTTTATAATTCTTTTTAATTTGTTTAAATTCATATCAGTTCTTTTTGGGAATTCACCTTTTGAAAATTTTTTTTTAACTTTAGGATTATATTTTTTTGCAAAATTATAAATACTTTGTCCTTTCCCTCCCACATTAATTATTCCAAATTTGTTAATTAATTTAAAAATTATTTTTGCAACCTCTTCTTGGAATATAAAATTAGATCTTACGTTAAAATAAGCTTTTTTATGAATAAAAGGCTTTTCAGTCATACAAAGTCTAATAATCAGAGAATTTTTGTACATTTGTACTGCAGACTCGCCTCCTAGCTTTGACCAAGAATAATTATTCCAAGGTTTAACAGGATCTTCCTCTTTATAATTGCCCTTTGTTCCTGGATAGACATAATTTGTGGAGAGAAAAATTACTTTAATTTTTTTAATAGATGCCTCTTTTATAATATTACATGTTCCAATAATATTTAGATCTATACTTTTAGAAATATTTTTATCATGAACGTTCATTGGACGAGAAAGACCAGCTAAATGAAGTATACAATTTGGTTTATATTTTTTTATATTTTTTCTAATTGAATTAATTGACAATATATTTAATTGTTTTTTTCCCTTAAAAATTAACTTATGATTATTTTCTATTTTTTTTAAAATTTTTCCAAATCTACCGTCTGAACCTGTAACTAAAATTTTCGCCATTATTTAATAAGTGACTTCAGATATTCAGAGTAATCACATTTGCCGTAATAAGCTATTGATTTTTTGATATCGTTTTTTTTTATCCAATTATTTCTCAAAGCAATTTCTTCTAAACAAGCAATTTTAAGTCCTTGCCTATTTTCAATTGTGGAAACAAAATTAGAGGCATCATTAAAGTCTTTTACATTTCCAGTATCTAACCAAGAACCACCCCTGCCAATAAACTCTGCCTTTAAAAGATTTTTTCTTTTGTATGTATTAAGAAGATCAATGATTTCAAGTTCACCCCTTTTAGAAAATTTTAATTTTTTTGTAAATTTAATAACCTGACTATCAAATACATAAAGCCCTGTTACAGCTAAATTTGAATTAGATTTTTTTGGTTTTTCTACTAGCTTTATAACTTTTTTAAATCTATTAATTGTAGCAACCCCATAAAGGTGTGGGTTTTTTACAGGGTGTAAAAAAATTTGAGCTCCTCTTTTTAAATTTGAACTTTTTTTAAAAATTTTTGTTAAACTTTGTCCGTAAAAAAAATTATCACCTAAAATAAGTGATACACAATCTTTTCCAATAAATTTTTCACCTATTGTGAATGCTTGAGGTAAACCCCCAGGTTTTAATTGTTCTTTGTATTGAATTTTTATACCCAAGAAATTTTTTTCTGGTAAAATTTTTCTGAATTGATTTAGTTGACCTTTATTTACAATTATAAGAATATTTTTAATACCAGCCAACATTAAAACTGACAAAGGGTAAAATATTAATGGTTTATCATATAAAGGCAATAATTGTTTATTTACTGCTTTTGTTAATGGACTCATTCTTGTACCAAGACCGCCAGCTAAAATAATTCCTTTTTTAATCATATTTTTAATCCTAACCTCTTTTCATAATTTTTTTTTGAAATATTCTTAATAAAACTTCTATTATTTAAATACCAAATTATTGTTTCTTCTAAACCTTTCTCAAAATTAATTTTTGGCTTCCACTTTAAATTTTTTTTAATTTTTTTACTATCTAATGCGTATCTAAAGTCATGACCAGGTCTATCTTTAACAAATTTGATTTTGGTTTTTTTTCCAATTCTAACTCCAATAGATTTACAAATTTTTAATATTTTTTTCACTAAATCAATATTTTTTAAATTTTTTCCAGATCCAACATTATAACTTTCACTGTATTTACCTTTCAAATATAGCGCGAATAAGGCCTCACAATGATCAAACACATGTATCCATTCCCTAGAATTTTGACCTTTAGCATAAATAGGCAACTCTTTATTGTTAAAAATATTTGAAATCATTTTGGGAATAATTTTTTCAGGAAATTGATAAGGTCCATAGTTATTACAACAATTTGAAATAACTGCTTTTAATTTATAGGTTCGTATGTAGGACTTAATAATGTGATCAGCACTAGCTTTTGATGCTGAATATGGCGAACTAGGTTGATACTGATAAAATTCATTTGATCTAGCACTTTTAATATCTCCATACACTTCGTCAGTTGAAACGTGAATTAATTTTGAAGTAATTTTTTTTTTCTGTAATAACCTTAATGCTTCCAATAAGTTGATCGTACCAAAAATATTTGTTTTAAAAAAATTTTCTGGACCATCAATTGATCTATCTACATGAGTCTCTGCAGCTAAATTAAAAATTGCCGAAGGTTTATACTTCTTTATTATTTTAATTACTTTATTTTTATTATTAATATCAATTTTAAAGTGTATATAATTTTGCTTATTTCTACACTGATCATCATATTTATTTGATGCATAAGTTAGTTTATCAATATTGATTACAAAGTAGTTTTTTTTTATTAAAAAATTAACTAAATTACTTCCAATAAAACCCGATCCTCCTGTAACTATGATTTTTTTCATTTTAATAAAGAAATTAACGCTTAATGTGTTAAATTAGTAAAAGAATTATTACTCAAAATCAATTAATATTATCAAATGGACTCGAATGATCTAACTATAGTAATCGTAACTTTTAATAGTGAGTTAAAAATAATCAATTGTTTAAAATCTATAAGAAATAAAGCACAAATAATAGTTGTAGAAAATTCTAATAACGAGAACTTTAAAAAAAATCTTGAAAATCAGTATCAAAATTTAAAATGTATTTTAACGGGAGAAAATAAGGGATATGCAGTTGCTAACAATATTGGTCTTAAAAATGTTAAAACTAAATATGCTTTAGTTTTGAACCCAGATGCAATATTAGATGAAAATGCCATTAAAAATTTTTTAACAACAGCACAAAAAAATGAAAAATTTTGGTTGATAGGGCCAGCAACTGATCAAATGGTTGATTTTAAATTTGAAACAAACGCTCTAATGGAAGTTAATAACTTAAAAGGTTTTGCGATTTTTTTCAATTTACATAAATTTAAAAATGAATTTTTCGATGAAAATTTCTTTCTCTATTTTGAGGAAATAGATCTATGTAAAAGAATAAAAAAAAATGGTGGTATAATTTATATAGATCCTACAATTAATATTAAACATAGTGGAGCAAGCTCAGTAGATAAAATAAGTGACATAAAGCTAGAAAAAAATAGAAATTGGCATTGGATGTGGTCTTCTTTTTATTTCCATAGGAAACACGACGGTTTTTTAATAGCTTTTACTAAAATTTTACCTAAATTTTTTTCTGCTTTAATAAAGGTCATTTTTTATTCTATGATTTTTAAAATAGAAAAAAGAAATATTTATTTTTGTAGGTTAAGTGGTATTTTCAATTCAATACTTGGAAATAAGTCTTGGTACAGACCTTCATTAGATTGATTTAATTTGTTTTAAAAGATAAAAGACAAAATGCCGAAAAAAAATATAATTATAGTAACGGGTGGAGCAGGATTTGTCGGCACCAATTTAATTAATTTGTTGGTTAAAAAAACAAAATATAAGATAATTAGTTTAGACGATTATTCATCTGGAACAAAATTAAATCACATAAAGAGTTCTCGGGTAGTATACATCAAAGGAAAAACAGTAAATATTTCTAAGCTTATAAAGAATACTAAAAGGATAAATTCAGTTTTTCACTTTGGTGAATTTGCCAGAATTTATCAAAGTTTTTTAAAAATGAATCAATGCATAGACTCTAATTCAGTTGGGTCAAATGCAGTTTTTAATTTTTGTTTAAAAAATAAAATAAAATTAGTTTATTCTGCAACTTCTGCATCACTTGGTAATAAAGGAAATGATAAAAATTTATCACCATATGCTTTTTCAAAAGCAAAAAATTTAGAATTGTTAGAAAATTTAAAAAAATGGTTTAATTTTAAATATGAAGTAATTTATTTTTACAATGTTTATGGGCCCTATCAAATTAGCAAAGGACCAATGTCTACTGTAATAGGGATATTTGAAGATCATTATAAAAAAGGCAGATCCCTTCCAGTTGTTAGACCAGGAACGCAAACAAGAAGGTTTACGCATATCAAAGATACTATTGATGTGTGTTATTTAGCTTGGAAAAAAAATCTTTGTAGACACTATAGCATCTCAAATAAAAGATCGTATTCTTTAATTGAAGTAGCGAAATTATTTAATTCTAAAATAAGATATTTACCTAAAAGACCAGGTGAAAGATATGTTTCCGCACTAATAAACAAAAATTTGTCTAACAAAATGTATAAACATTTTGGAAAAATAAAACTTAAAAACTATATAAGTAATTTTATTAGAGATAATTAGTGCCCTGGAAATTCAATGAGGCTCTCAGTTTTGTAGCCTTTTTTTTGGAGCAAATTATTACCAGGTAAATCAAACAAATTTATAACAAATATAAAACCTGCAACCTTTCCTCCTGAAATTTCAACTATTTTTGCTGCTGCATTCGCAGTTCCTCCGGTAGCTATCAAATCATCTATAATAAGAATTTTGTCACCTTTATTTATAGAGTCTTTGTGAACCTCAATAGTTGCGGTACCGTACTCTAATTCAAAGTCAACTGAATGAACTTCAGCTGGAAGCTTATTTTTTTTTCTTAGAAGTATAAAAGGTTTTTCTAATTTATATGATACTGTAGAGGCAAAAACAAATCCTCTTGACTCAATAGCTGCCACTTTGTCAAATTCTATATTCTTGGCTAAATCTATTATCTTGTCATTTGTATATTTAAAAGCTTCAGCATTTTTAATCAAAGTTGTTATATCTCTAAATAAAATACCTTTTTTTGGATAATCTGGAATTGACCTAATAT
>MDSV01244160.1_pt1 | contig 10674 bp, 9 predicted proteins | sample 810851 | NCBI WGS metagenome assembly MDSV01 (sample SAMN05326640, study PRJNA326480) | marine metagenome | isolation source: seawater | place: Atlantic Ocean: North East | collected 2012 | reverse complement strand
GTGGAACCTACCAGTAGCGTTGAAATTTATGATAGCAATCTCATTGACGACACTTATTTGCCTTATCTCATATAAAGTTTTGGTCCGGAATACATTGATAGGCTTACTTTTAAATGGTCATCGGTCAAGGAATTGAGCATCAAAAAATTCAATATAAGACAGATCTTTCGTCAGCCTGTAAATGACGAGAGTTCGAGAGGAGACACTATTTATACAGGTCGCTGTTTATTACTGATAATTTTATAAGAATTAGTGGGTTTCAATAAGTTGCGGCATTATTTGCCGTGGTAGTTCACCCATCCGACGGCCCAGAGAGGAAAGAGATCTTTCAAAAAACCAGGCCATTCCCGAGTGTATGTCATCATTGAAAGGATCAAGCCATGATTGATCGAGGTGACCTGGTCCAAAATAGGCCCCTAAAAGTGATCCTGCGGTGGCCCCAAAGCTATCCGTGTCAGCTCCTTGGCTGACTTGAATACAGATTCCATGTCCAATGTTTTGTGCGAATTTCAGTGTGTTTATTAGCATGCCTGTTTCTTGATAGATACGGCAGTGTCCATAATCCCCATATTTATTGTTGAGCTGATCATATGCCTGTTCCCAGGAGTCCGAAGTTCTTACCACGTCCAGACATGCCGAAACACGTTCGTAGAATCGACTTTTCTGGGGTACGTACTGAAGAGCACTTTCGAAAATTTCTATACGATCGTTGGTCACTTGGGCGATTGCTATAGCTGCAGCTATGAACATGGTCCCGTATATACCAGTTCTATTATGAGTGAAGCTTGAGTCTTTCCACGCCATGTCCGCAGCATTTTGTGGTCTACCAGGACAGGCATATCCATAAGCATCTGCCCTTATAGCCGCGCCGCACAACTCATCTCCTGGATTGAGGAAGTCATTAAATAGAGCCAGATGTCCCGGTCTTGGTGTGGCAGTAGTCCTAGGACCCACTCCGCCCTTCTCCAAGAAGGATTCCAAGGTAAACCGATCAAGAGACTCAGTTCCTGCTCTCAGAAGAGTGGTTCGTTCTGGGCCAAATGTCGTGTGGAAATTCAGATGTTTTAGCCATAGATCCTGTATATCAGCATGTGTGAAGTCAGGGCCATATTCTTCCAAAGTAAGCATTCCCATTATCGTGTAATTTATGTCATCGTCTGGAGCGACATACTGAATAAATTCTCGGGCTGTTTCTGGAAAAGAGTTATGGACTCGCGGAAGGTATTGTTCGATCTCTTTAGAAACGTATTTATCCATAGGCCAATCGCCCATAGCTTCTAATGCACGTCGTATTTCATGGCCAGTGAGACTCGTTTCCAGAGGTTTTCCTAATACACAGCCGGCAACTGATCCGAGAAACGCAGACTCTACTCGTGCTGCACTTTCGTTCAAGTCTATATTTGCGATGGCACCAGTATTTCGCCCAGGGTGAGATTCATTCCAGATATCTTCTATGTCATTCGGTTCCACATATGGCCAGTCGTCACGAATAGGCAGATCAGACAAGTCACCAGCAAATGCCAATAAGTCATCGTAACTTTCGGGTAAAGATTCTAATTTTGAGGTTAGACCGTTAATGTCGTGTCCCTGTTCTCCCTTATTCAGTATGACACCGTGGATTCGATTTTTTAAAGTGTCTAGGCTAATTATCATTTGTCATAATCTCCATTCGCGTCATCAGTAAAATCTACTCAACTGCTCGTCTTCTCGTAACTATTTTTACAGGCTGTCTTTTTTTGGTTGATCCATTTTGGCAATCATCTCATCAAATCTTTTTTTAGCGATTTTTTGTTCTTTCAAAGCTATACGTTTCATTTTCAACGTACCTTTGGCTCGTTTCTTTTTTTTTGTCGTCGCCATTAAAAATCCTGAGTTTTAATCTATGAGGTATCGAATTCAGGAACAGAGCAGATATTGCGGTTGAACCTGAGAGTAAATAATATCGGAATTTGTTGCTATACACGGGATTTCACGAAAGTTGACTTTCACGGAGGATCTCGTCTAAAGGGAGTGTAGGTTACGCACAGGGAAAATCTAGAGATTCAATTATTTAGTTGATTAGTAGTAGTATGTTCCTGAAATATAAGCGCGTTAGCGATAGTTCAAGGAGCGTAAACTATGTCATTTATGATTCGATTTGATCAAGGAACGGTCACCATCGAGCAGTATCATGCAATAAATCAGGGTTTGGAGGATGCAGGACAGGGCAATCCGGTCGGTCGTGAATTTCACGTAGGTTATGTCGAGGAAGACGGAAGTCTGAGTGTCGTGGATATCTGGGACTCGATGGAAAATTTCGAAAAGTTCGGAGAGACTCTAATGCCCGTTTTAGAGACTGTCGGAGCTGACGCCGGCGAGCCAACTATTCTGTCGGTGGACACCATCATTTGTCCGGACTAGCGGCATGAGAAGAGTTTTAAATCCTCTTGCATCTGCTAATTATCGAGGTCGAGAAGGTTGAGTTCATAGCTCATCAGAGGGCATTATTTACCGATAAAGAGAGAACTTATGACTGTTGACACGGAACTTCGTTTAAGGCAAATTTGCCTACTTGCTCATGACTTGGAGTGGACATCAGGGGTTTTGAGTGCTGCCTTTGATGCGCCGGTTGTATTTCGTGATCCGCGCATGGCGGCCGGTGGTAGTTTGACCAACACACACATTCGCTTAGGCGATTCTTTTCTTGAGACAGTGTGTCCTTCTGACAGCGCTTGGGCAGATTCAACTACTCAAACTCGATTGCTTGAGCGAAATGGTGACTGTGGTTACATGGCGATTGTTCAGGTGCCCAATATTGCGACAGCTTCAAAATCTATGTCAGTTCAAGGATCCGGTGCAGGAATTGTGGCGGGAAGCTGGAACGCTTGTGTCGGAAAGCCGGGATCAGGATTAGCCGGTGTTAAATCAGGACCTTACGAGTTAGGAACTCCTCTGACTAAGGAGCCTCATATGGTATCGGGGGTGAATGTCCAATTTCATCCCCGCGATTTCGGCACCCTAGCAGAAATACAGGAGAACTGGCCAGGACAGGATCAGTTTCCTCGAAATACTGGAACCTACTATCCAGCCGGAAATCAGTGGCAAAATTCTGTGAATGCAAGACCTCACGGTGGAGTGACCACTGGCTTTGCAGCTGTGGAGATCGCCTGTGTTGACGTTGACCCCGCAGAGATTTGTCTGCGGTGGATGAACGGTCTGGGTGCTGGTTGCTCTCTTGTTCCAGACGACCCGACGTCTCTACAGTTGGCGGATTTTCAGACGATGCGTTTTGTTGAATCTCAAGATGGTCGAACAGGCGTTACTGGAGTCGATCTCTGGGCTGCACCTGATGCAAAAAAATTTGATTCTGTTGAGATATGCGGGGTTAGGTGGACAGTTGTAGAGTACCCAGCGTGAGTTTGACTATTCGACTATAAATTCCTTTAGCGCCTGCTGATCAAGTTCCAGACCCAGACCTGGCCGGTCAGGAAGCGAGATATGTCCGTTCTCTGGAATGACCGGTTCTTTGTATAGCTTTGCTAATTCTTCAGCAGGTACAGTGAATTCTTCAGAAAATTCGTGAGGGCGTACGGCGTTTGTCACGGTTGAATAAAGGTGCAAGCTTGCCATAGAGTTTGCGCCCACGCTTGGGCTGTGGGGCATCACAATTTTATTATGAATTGCTGCCATTTCATAAACTCGAATCATTTCTGACAGACCACCCACATTTGTCACATCTGGCTGTAGGATGTCTGGGTTTCCTAAGATCATCAAATCTCTAAACCTCCATGAAGATGTCTCCTGTTCGCCGCTAGATACCGCACAATCGAGTGCGTCGACTACCTGTTTCAAGCCTGGTAGATCGTACTGTGGTAACGGTTCTTCGAAGTGAGCAATTCCCATGTCTTCAAACTTGCGTCCTTGCTCTATCGCGGTAGGAACCGAGTAGCCACAGTTTGCATCAAAACTCAGAGGACAATCATCTGGCAACCATTCACGACACTTTTTGAAGAGGGCAAAATCTTTGTTTGGATCCGCGTCTTGCCTGTAATCGCGCCAATCCATTCGTATTTTGAATGAGCGATATCCTTTGTCATATCCCTCCTGAATTTCATCTAGCATTTCTTCAGGTGATTTACTCCAACCATTACCTCTGCTCCAGTAGAGAGGTATTTTTGTTCGCCGAGCACCACCAAGCAATTGATAAATTGGCATATTGGCGGCCTTGCCCATAATGTCCCAGATAGCGACATCGATTGATCCCACTATTTGTGAGGGAAATCTAGTGGCCTGTTGGCCCTCACCCAGAGTAAGTAGTTCCCAAATCTTTCTCGGCCTGCACGGGTCTGTACCTACAAGCAGAGGTTTTATTAGCTCGTCAACATACGCTTTGACTATTTTCAGATTTCGACTTGATTCTGCAATTCCAGTGATTCCTTCATCTGTATGAATTTGAAGAAGCAATCTGCCAGGTGTACCCACGAAGGCCCGCGCATTTTCTTCTTGGGGGGAGCGTATTCTATTGACCGTGATATCTGTGATTTTCATACCTGTTCCTTACTTTAAAGACTGTTTAGAAAAGTTGGTGGTTTTAGCGAACTCATTTGAACTAACTGATTAACTCTGTAGTAGCGGTCGAACCAATCGACCAAAGCGCTCTGCTTCCTCATCATGTAAGTAGCCTGACAAGCAAAAGGATGTGCAGCCAGCGTCGATAAATTGCTGTAGCGTGTCAGCACATTGCTGTGGATCACCCACAACGGCTATGCCAGCACCCGGTCGAAACCGAGTCAGGCCACTCCAAAGGTGAGGTGCTATCCACAAACCTTTTTCTGCTGCAAGTTCTTGAACCCGCTGATTCGCTTCAGACCCAGCCACACGGATTTTTAAAAGATCACGTCTCGCTTCGGGTATGTGATGTATCAGGTCTTCTGCAGCTTGAAGAGCTTCCGCTTCGCTCTCTCGACAGATAATTTGTAAGCGCATGCCAAATTCAAGCTCGGTCTCCCGTTCATGACGAGCAGCGAGACTTCGAAGTTCAGTAATATTTTCAGCAATTTGTTCCGGCATGTCACCCCAAAACAAGTGCACATCAGAGTGCTTTGCAGATAATTCCCATGCGGCGGCAGAGCCACCACCCAGATAAAAACGTGGCTGTCGCGAGGGCTTTGGATTGATGCTCGCGCCTGTGATCTGGTGGAAGTAGCCCTTGAAGTTTACCGGATTCTCTTCGGTCCACAGCAGTTTCATGATTGTGACCTCCTCATCCATAAGGGCGTAGCGCTCTTCTTTGGTATACGTGACGCCTTCAGACTTAACCTCTTCGTCTGCCTGACCCGCGATCAGATTGACACAGATGCGACCACTACTCATCTGATCGAACGCAGAGATCATCTTAGCTAACAAGACAGGGTTGATATAACCAGGCCTGGCGGCGATCAATGAAGATATTCTGCTTGTGTTTGCCGTGATAAATGCGCCGGTGATATAGGCTTCCCAGCACGCTCGGTCAACAGGAATGAGGATGTAATCGAACCCAGACTCTTCGGCTGTCTTGGCGACTTTACCGAGGTATTCTGGTGTTACGTCTACCCCTGCCTCCGGAACCCCATAAGCTGTAGTGTCTCCCGCCGTTGGTAAAAACCAACCAAACTCTAACGGACTATCAGTCATAAGGTACCACCAGCGTCCAACATTCTCTGACCGCTATTGTAGTCATAAATCACAAGCTGACCGCTCTAATTTTTTCGGATTTTAATTTTAAGATAGATAGCTAGTGGCAAAATATCAGATGATAATTTTGCTTGTTGGATTGATGGTCCTGTCAGGTAAACAGATTAATAAGTCTAGTAAATTCAGAGTAGTCGACTAGTTTTTAGACTTTTCTCCTGCTAATCCTTCAGTTTCCATGACTTTAGCGGCACTTTCATGTTCTGATACATTGCTCAACCTAGCATCTGTAGCTCGTAGCCATGTGTCCCTATTGTTGATCACGAAATCGAGTGAATCCTTATAATCGTCGAGCATAGAGTTGATTTCAGGGATTACATATCTTGCAACTAAATCCCAGCTTTTCTTAGTGTTTTCCCTATTTGCCCAGTCATGAGCGAAGCCAATTACTGCTCCAAAGCCGCCAGTGACTTCAATCATTTCTTGTATTTTGTTGATTAAATCAGTTGGTGTCCCAATGACTGCGGTACTGTCGTCTGAAAACGCCGCCGCATCAACCGCATCATCAGGTGTTTTGAAAATTTTTCCATCAACGGGGTTAAGAGCTCCAGTGGTGTACTCGTTGACATGTCTGAAAAGTCCTTCTCTGGCTTCTGCTCTAGCCTGATCTCGAGTTTCAGCAATATGCCAACTCATTAAAACTCGCCAATTATCTCTTGAAACTTGAGTGCCATGTTTTGCTGCAGATTCTTCTGCAAATCCCCATTGAGTGGCTAATGCAGTAAGTCCTTGAGAGGCCATTCCACCAATGGATATTACTCCGGTTTCATACTTTCCAGACAAAGTCATACCTGAAGGAGTAAATGTTGAGGCTACAACAAATTCCATATTTTCTTGTAATGGCCTTAGTTGTAACTTAGCGTCTTTTAGAGTGAACCATTCAGATTCATAGGAGAATCTTTCTCCCGCAAAAAGTCTTTTGATCACGCCTATAGCCTCATCTTGTCTTGATCTCAAAAGCATAGGATCGAGACCCATTGTATGTGCGTCAGAGGGTAGCGCTCCTGGCCCGGATCCGAATAATACTCGGCCTCTAGATTGATAATCTAACTGAACTAATCTCTGAGCCACCATAAAGGGGTGATGGTAGGGTAGTGAAATAACTCCAGTTCCTAGTTTGATTCTTTGTGTGCGTTCAGCAGCAGCGGCTAAAAACAATTCCGGTGAAGCGATTACCTCCCATCCAGTTGAATGGTGTTCGCCACACCAAAACTCGTCAAATCCCAAATGATCCAAATGCTGGGCAAGCTCTAAGTCGCTTTGGAGCTGCAGCATAGGATTTTCACCAATAGGATGGTGTGGAGCTAAAAAGGTTCCGAATTTCAGTTTGGACATAAATTTCTTTCTCTAGTATGAAGTACTTCGAGTATAGGTTTTAAGAATGTAGCGTTCTAGTTGATGGAGATGGCGAGACTTGAATAGAACGTTTTCTGGAAAAATATTGGGGTGGCGACGTAGCGGCCCGGCATAAAGATTGCAGCTTGTCGGATATGAGATTATTGCATCTGCAACACGAGAATCAACGATAAAATGTCGCAATCTATATTTCGTTCTTGGCGGTCACAGATCGGGTACTTCTGCGTTGAGATGTCCGACTCTATTGGGTCGCGAAAAGCAATTCACACTAACCATGAACGGCATACAGACGAAGACTACGCCGTGACCGCTCACCAAGAGCTTATCGATTCAGTGATCTCCATCTTGCAAGCCAATGCTAGAGATCATGGATTGCCCTCGATCTCTGCATCATTTTCTGTGGATAACTTTCTAGTCTGGTCTGGAGCGATAGGTTTGGCAAGTATTGAAGCCGGTCAGCCGGCAAAGGTCACGAATTTATATCGTGCTGGTAGTGTATCTAAAGCAATAACCTCAATCATTGCCGTCAGGCTTGTTGACCGAGGAATTCTCAATCTCGATCGCCCCATAAACCAATATTTGGGGAATTATCCTAATGGTGACGAGATTACGAGTCGAATGCTCGGGAGTCACACCGCTGGTATTCGGCACTACCAATATTCATTCGGAAATTGGCCGCCGAATGAGTTTTTCATGAATAAACAATTTGACACCGTCGAAGAATCTCTACGCATCTTCAAACATGATGACCTCTTGTTCGCGCCTGGTACCGGGTTCAGCTATTCGTCATATGGTTATAGTTTGTTGAGCTTTGTCATGGAACGAGCGTCCGGTAGATCCTTTTCTCAACTTTTGCGGGAAGAGATAGTTGAACCGTTACAACTCACTGATACGAGACTGGACGTCGCAAGTCTCGACAACAGTGATCAGGCGCAGTACTACGATGTCAAAGATAAAAAATGGCGTCCTACACGAATCATAAATTTAAGCTCCAAGTGGGCGGGTGGAGGTGTCGTGAGTACTCCGACCGATTTAGTAAAAATTGGTCTATCGATCCAAGATGAACGCTATATTTCGCCCGAGGCTCAGAATATTCTTGTGACGCCCACGTACAAAGACCATGATGCCGGAGCATTGGCCGGATACAGCTTCGGATGGATAACGAACAGCAAAATGAATCTCCTAACTGAAGATAAGCATGTAACTACCTATTCACATGCTGGGAGTAGCGTAGGAGCAGACTCGAATCTGTTAGTCATTCCTGCGTTTGGGGTAGTTGTAGCAGTTCAAATCAACAGGTCTCCTCGACCGGGGAGCACTAGTGCGGAGTTGCTCTCTGATGACATTGGGCGGTTGATTCTTGCCAAACTGACCTGACCGGTTCAGTCTGTCACATTACGAAGCAATAGGTCAGCCCACAAGAGACCAAAAGTCGTTTAGTCCAATATTCGTCCCGCAACAGATAGTGCCGACGCGTGCTCCAGAGAGCTTAGATCGGAGTGGGCCTTTTAGCGCGGCTGCGGTAGCGGCCGCTGCGGGCTCGACTGCTAATCGTAGATCATGAAAAACTGTTCGCATTGCGTCAATCAGTAGTGCATCTTCAACCAGTACGATTTCTTCGATGACGTCTCGACAGACGTCTAAGGTATAGGGTTCTGTTTTGGGTGGCGCAAGGCTATCGGCTATTGAATGTACACTCTCTAGCGAGACAGTGGTCCCCGCATTAAAACTGAGACTCATAGTATTCGCGCCTTGAGGTTCAACTCCATAAATTAGGATGTCCGGCCAGATTTGTTTTAGGGCTGATCCAAAACCTGCTGCTAATCCGCCGCCACCTATAGGCAGGATCATTGCATCTAATTGTGGCACCTGCTCAGCAAATTCTTTTCCGGCAGTTGCAGATCCCTGCAAGGTTAGCGGTCCTTCGAATGGATGTATAAAAGTACGCCCATCATTTTTTTGTGACATTTCGGCTCGCTCAAACATTTCACTTTGCGTATCACATAGAGTGATTGTTGCTCCATAGTCTTTGGCTCGCTGAATCCGTAGTGGTTTGGCAGTGGCGGGCATGAATATCTGCGCGCTGGTGCCCACTTGATTCGCGCAGTACGCAGCAGCTATAGCGTGATTACCGGCACTGACCGCAGTGATGCCTCGATCAAGAGATTCTCGATCTAGATCAAGCACGGAATTCATTGCTCCACGTGCTTTGAAGGTGCCTGTTTTCTGAAAAATTTCTAGTTTGACATATATCTCGGTTTGAGAGGAAAAATTCCGCAGCATTTCCCCGTCTTGCCACCTAATCGCCGGAGTCACGGACACGTAGTCTTTAATACGATTCCAAGTTACCTCAATATTTTCGAGTGTGAGTTCCTCTTTAATCATTCTATAAATCCCTAGACATTTCTGAACGTAGCTATATGGAATAAATCTTGACCACTAAGGCTAATGCCAATTATATTTCTGTAGCTCTGCATTGTGAAACCGTTAGATTGGTTAATTATAATTATCGTACAAGGCATCTGGTGACGGCGTGTAGTCATATCCTAGATTCTCAGCAACCTCTTTGCAGGTAACTTTGCCCTTATAAACATTTAAACCAGCCTGCAGATGCTCGTCATCCAGAAGAGCCCGTTCTGGCCCCTTGTTGGCTAATGCGATGACATGCGGGAGGGTTGCGTTATTGAGGGCAAAAGTAGAGGTCAATGGAACTCCTCCAGGCATATTCGCTACACAGTAATGAACCACCCCGTCGACAACATACGTGGGATCATCGTGACTGGTTGCGCGTGATGTCTCGCAACAGCCGCCCTGATCAATAGCTACGTCGACGATTACTGAACCTTGTTTCATTTTTCGTACCATTTCGAGGGTTACAAGCTTTGGAGAGCGTGCCCCTGGTATCAAAACACCACCTATTACCAAGTCGGCATCTAACGTATGTTGTTCCAAAGAATCTTGAGTTGAAAAGACGGTATGAGAGTCCCGACCAAACTGCCTCCAATGACGTTCTAGCGTTTGGTCATTATTATCCATAACCCATACATCAGCACCCATGCCAATAGCTATGTGCGCAGCATGGGTACCAACGACACCAGCACCAAGAATCACTACTTTCGCTTGATTCACTCCCGGAACGCCGCCAAGTAGAATGCCTGATCCGCCATGAGGCTGCTCCAGACAGTAGGCTCCTGCTTGAATTGCCATCCGTCCCGCCACCTTAGACATGGGAGCTAATAGTGGTAATCCTCCAATAGGGGACGTCACCGTTTCGTAGGCAATGCAAGTTGCCCCACTCGCTATCAGATCGGCGGTCTGTTCTGGATCAGGTGCCAAATGGAGATACGTAAAAAGGGTTTGCCCTTCTCGCAGCATCAATCTCTCTTCAGTTTGTGGTTCCTTAACTTTTACTATCATTTCGGCAAACGCGAAAATGCTGTCAGCATCTTTACTAATGCTAGCTCCAGCTCGTTCATACACGGCATCATCGGCTCCAATTCCCAAGCCAGCATTACTTTCGACTGAGACGCTATGGCCCAAAAGTACCAGTTCACGAACACTGGCCGGTGCTAATCCAACCCGATATTCATGATTTTTTATCTCTCGTGG
>MDSV01226032.1_pt1 | contig 10675 bp, 10 predicted proteins | sample 810851 | NCBI WGS metagenome assembly MDSV01 (sample SAMN05326640, study PRJNA326480) | marine metagenome | isolation source: seawater | place: Atlantic Ocean: North East | collected 2012 | reverse complement strand
CTTGGCTTTTTTTATTATATCGCCTCTTTTATTTTCGTTGTCTAATAAATTGTATGGAATTTGTATTAAGGTAATTTCATCAAATTTTAAAATTTTCTCAATTTGATCATTTGTATAAAGCGATACACCAAGATGAGTGATAATTCCTTCTCTCTTTAAACTTAACAAGTGTTGTTTAAAATGTTTAAAATAAATATCAAATTCTTCATAGGAATGAAACATATATGAAAATAATTTGTTAACATTTAAAACCTTTAAGTTGTAGTAAATCCTCTGTGTGATTTCCGACGGAAAGCCTTGAATTTTAGAGCTAAATTTTGTAATTATTTCAAATTTATTTTTTGATTTTTTGTGATATTCTCCGATTATTGTTTGAGCATCACCATATGCTTCAGCGGTATCTAAAAACCTAATTCCATTATTAAAAGCATAATCTAATATCAATCTAATATTTGCTAATGAAATTTTACCTGTTTTATTGTTTATACCATAATCTTGACCAAACTGAACAGTCCCCAAAATCAACTTACTATTCATAATTATTAAATTCAAAGATTTTTTCTATTACATATGATTGTTCATCACTTGAGAGACTAGGGTACATTGGTAAACTAATACACCTTGAATAATAATTTTCAGAATTTATAAGATTAGCACCTTCGTATCCAATTTCTTTATAATATGGGAAAGTATGAATTGGTATGTAGTGAATCTGAACTAAAATTCCATTAGAATGAAGAAAATCATATAATTCTTTTCTTCTATCAACTTCAATTATAAATAAATGATGTGAATTATATGTTTTTTCTGTTAATTCTTGAAATTTGATTTTATTAAAAAATGCTTTTTTATAAATTTTTGCTATTTCGTTTCTTTTTTTAACACCATCAAAGTTTTTGGATAATTGAGAAATTCCAAGTGCAGATTGAAAATCAGTAAGTCTATAATTGAATCCTAAATCAACCATTTCATAATACCATCCACCTATATTTTTATGATTATGTGTTTTGACAATTCCATGGGTTCGTAAAGATTTTATTTTATTATATAAGTCCCTAGAGTTTGTTGTGATCATTCCACCCTCTCCACAAGCTATATGTTTTACCGGATGAAAAGAAAAAACAGCTGTGTCGGAATAAATTCCATTTCCACAAAAATTTTTATTTCCATTACTATCAGTAAAAAAAGCTCCAGGGGCATGACATGCGTCTTCAATAATCCATAAGTTATGAGAATTAGCTAATTTTCTAAATGCTTCCATGTTAACTGGGAGACCGGCAAAATCGACTGGAATTATTCCTTTAAAAAATCCCTTAGGCTTAGAATTAATTAGTTCGATTACAGAGTTAATATCTAATAAATAAGTGTCGGGATTAATATCCGCAAACCAAACCTCTGCTCCAACATATCTAATACAATTAGCTGTAGCAGCAAATGTAATTGGTGTAGTAATAACCCTATCACCTTTTTTTAAGCCCAAAGCCAGTGTAGATAAGTGTAAAGCAGCTGTGGCATTGTTAACTGCAACTGCAAAATTGGCTCCAACATATCTTGCAAATTTTTCTTCGAATTGATTAACAATAGGTCCTTGGGTAAGTAAATCGGATTTGAGAACAGAAACTACTGCATCAATATCATCTGCATCTATATTCTGTCTTCCATATGGTATTTTTCTCATTATGGTGTAAAATTAGGATCTACATGAATTTTTACTAACTCTCGAATAGATTTAACAGACTCCCAATTAGAGTTATTTCCCGAATTATAGGAAAATCCTTCCGGAACGTCGATTGCGTTAAATGCCTTTTTATATTCACTTTTAGTATATAAAGAATAAGGAGATTTTTGAGGTAATATTGCATAATAATTACCAATATCAACAGTATTATATGAGTCAGATACTGTAATCATTTCTTCATGCAGTTTTTCACCTGGTCGAATACCAACTTCTCTATGTTCTAAATCTGGGGCTATAGCTTTAGCAACATCAGCGATTTTATATGAAGGTATTTTTGGCACAAATATTTCACCACCCCATGCTTTTTCAATTGCATAAAATACCATATTACAACCGTCCTCAAGTGAAATATTAAATCTTGTCATATTAAAATCAGTAATCGGTAAAAATGCTTCACCATTATTTTTTTTATTTATGAAGAATGGCATTACAGATCCATTTGAACCCATAACATTTCCGTATCTAACCACCGAAAACTTTATATTTCTCTTACCTTTTATATTATTTGCCGCTATGAATAATTTGTCCGAAGTTAGCTTAGTTGCCCCATAAAGATTAATGGGAGCTGCTGCTTTATCAGTTGATAAAGCCACAACATTTGAAACTTCTGTTTCCAAAGCAGCATCAATTACATTTTCAGCTCCATTTACATTAGTCTTTATACATTCCATTGGATTATATTCTGCTAAATGAACATGCTTCATTGCAGCAGCATGAATTACAATATCTACTCCTTCAAATGCTCTCTTTAGTCTATTTTTATCTCTCACATCTCCGACAAAATATCGTAATGCAGGATATTTCTCCTCAGGAAATTGTTGAGACATTTGAAAATGTTTTTGCTCGTCTCTTGAAAAAATAACAAGTCTACTTATTTTAGGATTCTTTTCTAAAATTAACTTTGTAAACATTTTTCCAAAAGAGCCTGTTCCACCTGTTATTAGAACAGATTTATTATTTAGATTAATCATAAATTTCAGATTTTGTTAAAAATTAAATTGATTTAATTGGATATATTTTTAAATTCTTTGTTCTGTAAAACAAGTCTTAAAGATTCACGCCATTGTTTAATATCTAAGTTGTATTTATTTTTTATTTTTTTGTTGCAAAGAACCGAGTATAACGGACGAACAGCAATTGTTTTGTATTTATTACTTTCTACAGGATTTACAGAAATTTTGATTTTCATAATTTCAAATATAGCTTTTGCAAGCTGATACCAAGAACAATTTCCTTCGTTTGAGTAATGATATATTTCAACAATATTATTTTGTATTTTTGGAATGATATTTAGGACAACTTTTGCTAAATCGGAAGCGTTTGTTGGTGAACCAATCTGGTCATTAACAACATTGATTTCACTTTTTGTTTCAGACAAATTAAGCATCGTCTTAATAAAATTTTTTCCAAATTTTGAATATACCCAAGATGTTCTAATAATAATTGAATTTTTAGGATTTATTTCTTTTAAAGCCATTTCCCCTTTGAGTTTTGTTATTCCATAAACAGACTGAGGATTAGTAATATCAGACTCAATATATGGTCTTATATTTTTTCCGTCAAATACATAATCGGTGGATATGTGTACCAACTTTATATTTCTTTCCTTTGAAATATGTGCAAAATTAGCCACAGCTAAGTTATTTACATTATTTGCTTTTTCCGGTTCAAGTTCTGCATTATCAACATTTGTGTAAGCTGCACAATTAACTATTATATCAATTTTATTCTTTTTAACATATTCTTTAACACTTTTAAAATCCGTAATATCTAATTCTGAAATATCAGTGAAGAAATAATTGTAATTTTTAAAATTATTAGCTAGCTGATTGATCTCAGATCCTAGTTGCCCATTTTTTCCGGTTATTAAAATATTATTTTTATTTAGTAATCTATTAATCAAAATAATCAGCATTATAAAAGCTAGGGTTATTTTTATCTTTTTCAGAAATTTTTAAATCCTCAGCTTTAACCCTCCAATCAATTCCAAGAAACTTATCATCAAAAGCGATACCTCTTTCGCTTTGTTTGTTATAATAATTATCTACCTTATAAGAAAAAATAGCTTCTTTACTTAACACAACAAAACCATGAGCAAAACCCCGGGGCACTAATAATTGTGCTTTATTGTTTTCATTCAGTTCTACTTCGATATATTTACCAAATGTTGGTGATCCTTTTCTAACATCTAGAACAATGTCAAGAACAGCCCCTTGAATAACTCTAACAAGCTTTGTTTGTGCGTAGGGCGGCATCTGATAATGAAGTCCCCTAATTACCCCAAAGGTTGATTTTGATTCATTTTCCTGACAAAAATGTATATCGGGAAATATTTCTTCTATAACTTTATCTCTATAAGATTCAAAAAAATATCCTCTATCATCATTAAAAACCTCAGGAGTTATTACATAAACATCTTTTATTTCAGTTTTAGTAATTTTCATGAAACTACAAGATTTTCTAGATATTTTCCGTAGCCACTTTTCTTTAACGGTTCCGCAAGTTTTAAAAGTTGATCTTCATTAATATATCCTTTTGTGAATGCTGCCTCTTCAATACATCCAATTTTTCTACCTTGACGTTCTTCAATGACCTGGACATATGTGTTAGCCTGTAATAAAGATTTAACTGTTCCGGTATCCAACCACACAGATCCCTTTGAGAGTATGTTTACCTTAAGTTTATTTTCTTTCAGAAAAAATTTATTAATGTCAGTGATTTCATATTCTCCCCTAGCCGAAGGTTTTAAACTTTTTGCTATGTCAATAACTGAATTATCGTAAAAATATAATCCAGGAATAGCAAAATTTGATTTGGGATTTTCAGGTTTTTCCTCTAATGAAATTACCTTATTATTTTTATCAAATTGGACAACACCATATCTGCTTGGATCATTAACTTGGTATCCAAAAATCAGACCCCCCTCTATATTTTGACAGTTTTCTAAATTTTTTACCTTCATTTGAAAAATATTATCTCCAAGTATCAGACATACTTTATCATTCTTTATAAAACTTTCTCCTAAAACAAAAGCCTGAGCCAGCCCATTTGGTTCATGTTGAATCCTGTATGAAAAACTACAACCTATTTGTTTACCATCCCCTAATAATTTTTTAAAGTTTGGTAAGTCTTGAGGAGTTGAAATAATCAAAATATCCCTTATGCCTGCATAAATCAATGTCGTAATAGGATAATAAATCATAGGTTTATCGTAAACAGGTATTAATTGCTTACTTAAACTTAGTGTTATTGGATGAAGTCTAGTGCCTGATCCACCAGCTAAAATAATTCCTTTCATTTTGAATTGTATTGATTTTTATAATAATTCATATAGTTTCCTGACGTAACATTTTCAAGCCAATCTTTATTTTCTAAATACCAATCGATTGTTTTAGATAACCCTTCCTCAAAAGATACAGAAGGACTCCAGCCAAGTTCTGAGTTAATTTTTGAGGCATCAATGGCATATCGAAAATCGTGTCCAGGCCTATCTTTTGTAAATGAAATAAGCTTTTCGCTTCTTGCTGATTTAATACCTAACTTTTCGTCCATTAGTTTACATAAAAGTTTTACTAAGTCAATATTTTTCCATTCGTTAAAACCTCCAATATTATAGGTTTCATGGATTTTTCCATTGTGAAACAAGATATCTATTGCCGATGCATGGTCTTGAACATAAAGCCAATCTCTAGTGTAATTACCATCTCCATAAATAGGTAATAATTTATCGTTTAAAATATTATTAATAAATAAAGGAATTAATTTTTCGGGAAACTGACATTGCCCATAATTATTTGAGCAGTTTGAAATAATATAAGGAACACCATAAGTTTCGCCATATGCACGGACAAAATGATCTGAACTTGCTTTAGATGCAGAGTATGGAGAGTTTGGATTATAAGGGGTGCTTTCGGTGAAAAAACCATTTTCATCAAGTGATCCATATACTTCATCAGTACTAACATGATAAAAAAGTTTATTTTTCCAGTTATCTTTCCATAATTTTTTAAAAGAATCTAACAAGATCATTGTTCCTAAAATGTTAGTTTTCGCAAATAAAAATGGATCAGTTATTGATCGGTCAACGTGAGATTCTGCTGCTAAATGAATTACTGAGTCGAACTTATACTTTTCAAAAATCAAATTAATGAAATCTTCGTTATTTATATCCCCATGCAAAAATTTGTAATTCTTCTTCTTCTCAATATCTTTTAAATTTTCAAGGTTTCCTGCGTATGTTAATGCGTCTAGATTAAATATATTATAGTTAGGATAATTATTTACAAATAATCTAACAAGATGTGACCCTATAAAACCTGCACCACCTGAAATTAATATGTTTTTCTTCATATACCTATTAAATTAAAAATTTAGCTCAGATTGTAATAAGATTTGTACCAATCGATGAAGTATTGTACTCCTTTTTTTACTGAAGTTTTAGGTTTATAGCCGTAATCATTTTGAAGTTTAGAAACGTCAGCCCAGGTTTGATTGACATCTCCAGGTTGCATCGGTAAAAGTTGCTTATTTGCTTTTAAACCTAAAATATCTTCAATTGACTCAATAAAGTCCATTAGCTTAACTGGGGAATTATTTCCTATGTTATATAACTTGTATAAAGGTGAGTCCTTCAGATCTTTAGTTAAAACATTAACAACCCCATCAACAATATCTTTTACATATGTGAAATCTCGGGATAAATAGCCATTATTAAAAACTTTTAATATTTTGTTATTTATGATAGCATCAGTGAATAAAAACATAGCCATATCAGGTCTACCCCAAGGTCCATAAACGGTGAAAAATCTTAGACCAATAGTTTCCATTTTATATAAATGTGAATACGTATACGCCATCAATTCATTAGATTTTTTTGTTGCAGCGTATAGACTGACAGGTTGATCTAATTTTGCCGTTTCTTTAAATGGGGTAGATTCATGATTTCCATATACACTCGAACTCGATGCATATATTAATCTTTTTACATCATGATGCCTGCAACATTCTAAAATATTTAGAAAGCCATTAATATTTGAATCTATATAAATATTTGGATTATCTAAGGAGTATCGAACTCCAGGTTGAGCAGCTAGATTACATACATAATCAAACTTATTTTTTTTAAAAAAAACTGGTAATTCCTTCCTGTCCTGTAAATTCATTCGAATAAATCTCATTTGTGATCCATGCAAACTGCTTTGTGAAATAACATTAAAAATTATTGCATTTTTTCTTTTGATTCCTAGAAGTTTTAATCTGTCAAATTTTAAATTAACGTCATAATAGTCATTTATATTATCTAAACCAACAACATTATAGCCTATTTTGATCAAGGATTCACAAAGGTAATATCCAATAAATCCGGCTGCCCCCGTTACTAAAATATTTTTATAATTATTCATCAAGAACCAATTCCTCTATAAACAAAACCAATAGATTCCATTTTTTCTCTATTTAAAATATTTCGTCCATCAAACAAAAATGCAGGTTTTTCCATTTTGTCATAAATTCTAATCCAGTCATATGAAATGAACTCATCCCATTCCGTTAGAATAGCAATCGCATGAACACCTTCCATTGCTTTGTAAGGGTCATTTTCAGATTTTAAAAGATTGTCGTTTTCTTCCTGAGATCTTGTATTTAAATAATTAATGTCTGATTGAATTTGATTTGATGTTACTTTGGGGTCAAAAACTTTTATATACGCTTTTTCATCCATTAGTAAATCAGCTATATATATAGCAGCCGATTCTCTAGTATCGTTGGTGTTTTTCTTAAATGACCAACCTAAAAAAGTAATTGTTTTTCCACTTATAGTATTATAAAGACTTTTAATAATATTTTTAGCAAATCTCTTACGTTGGTGATTATTCATTAAAATAACCTGATGCCAGTAGTCTGCAACTTCTGATAAACCAAGTGAATTAGCAATATATACTAAGTTTAAAATATCCTTTTGGAAACATGAACCCCCAAATCCCACAGAAGCCTGTAAAAACTTTGGACCTATGCGCGTATCCATTCCGATGGCTTTCGAGACTTCATTAATATTTGCACCAGTAACCTCACACAATTCAGAAAGTGAATTAATTGACGAAACTCTTTGGGCTAAAAATGCATTAGCAGTTAGTTTTGATAACTCAGATGACCAAACATTTGTAGTCAATATATTTTCATTTGGAACCCAACTATTATAAATCTCTACAAGTGCTTGGATAGCAAAGCGGCCCTTATTTGTTGAAGAATCTCCTCCTATCAAAACACGATCTGGTACCGCTAAATCTCTCATAGCAGTTCCCTCAGCTAAAAACTCAGGATTAGAAATGATTTGAAAATTTACTCCATTTCCAGTGTTATCCAATATATTTTGAATCGCTTCAGCAGTTTTTACAGGTAGGGTTGACTTTTCAACAACTATCTTATCGCTAGTTGCAACTTTAGCAATTTGTCTTGCACATAGCTCAACATACTTCAAGTCAGCAGCCATACCTTTTCCATCACCAAAAGTTTTGGTTGGAGTATTTACAGAAATAAAAATCATTTGAGCTTCTTCGATTGCTTTTTCTACATCTGTGGAGAAAAATAAATTTCGACCTCTAGCTTCAGCAACAACCTCATCAAGACCTGGTTCATAAATTGGAAGTTTGCTTAAATCAGAATGATTCCAATCAGCTATTCTATTTTCATTTAAATCAACAACTGTAACTTTAATTTTAGGGTTTTTTTGTGCAATTACAGACATGGTGGGGCCACCAACATATCCTGCACCAATACAACAAATAGAATTAATTTTCATAAGATTTTTTTAAAATAATCAATTGTTTTTTCAAGACCATATAAGAGACCTAAGTTTGGACTCCAGTTTAAAAAATTATTTGCCAAAGAAATATTAGGCATTCTCTTTTTTGGGTCATCTTGAGGTAAAATATCATATTTAATTTTAGATTTTGATTTTGTCAAATCTAAGATTTTTAAAGCTAAATCATTAATTGAAATTTCCTCAGGATTGCCTAAATTTATCGGTCCGGTAAATTTGTCATCAGAGTTCATTGTTAGTATCATAGCGTTAACTAAATCATCAATATATTGAAAACTTCTTGTTTGTTTACCATTTCCGTTAACCGTAAGATTTTCACCGTTAATTGCCTGGACAATAAAATTTGAAATTACTCTTCCATCATTAATTGCCATATTAGGTCCATATGTGTTAAAAATTCTAACAATTTTAATCCTTAAATTGTGTTCCCTGTGATAATCCATAAATAATGTTTCTGAACATCTTTTTCCCTCATCGTAGCAAGATCTATTTCCTACAGTATTCACATTTCCGTTGTAGCTTTCTGTTTGTGGATGAACTTGAGGATCACCATAAACCTCACTTGTACTTGCCTGTAATATTTTTGCATTATTTATTTTTGCTAATCCCAGCATGTTAATAACACCGATTGTACAGGTTTTAACAGTCTTAATAGGATTTTGTTGATAATGAATTGGAGATGCAGGACATGCCAAATTATATATTTCATCAATACCTTTTCTAAAGTATGGATTAATTATATCGTGTTTAACAAATTCAAAATTTTTTGATTTTAACAAATATGAAATATTTTTTTTAGAGCCAGTGAATAAATTATCTAAACAGATAACATAATTACCACGTTTAATGAGCTCTTCACAGAGATGAGAGCCTATAAAGCCAGCTCCACCGGTGACCAAAATATTTTTTATTTTCATTGGAAATATTTAATTACTTTATCTATAATATATTCTTGATGAGAATTTTCCAATTCAGTATGTATCGGTAAAGAAATAACCTCATTTGAAAGTATTTCTGTATTCTGTAAAAACTGATTATTTTTATAAGCTTTTTGTTTATGGATTGGAATAGGATAATAAATCATAGTTGGAATTCCATAACTATTTAAATAACTTTTAAAATCATCTCTAGCACCTTTGGTTATCCTCAATGTATATTGATGATAGACATGATCAGAATTTAAAAGTACTTTGGGTAATTTTATGTCTTCTAAATGCGAAAAAGCTAAATCATACTTCTTAGCCATAATTTTTCTATTTGAATTGTACTCATCCAAATGTTTTAATTTGATGTTTAAAATCTCTGCCTGAATGGAATCTAATCTAGAGTTACACCCAATAATTTCGTGATGATATTTTATTTTTTCTCCATGATTAACAACCATTCTTATTTTTTCAGCAAATATATTATTGTTTGTGAAAATTGCTCCACCATCACCATAGCAACCTAAATTTTTTGATGGATAAAATGATGTTGTTCCGATATCACCCATTGTTCCTGTATATTTAATTTCACCATTTGGAAAAGTGTATTTACAGCCAATTGCCTGTGCATTATCTTCAATTATTTTAAGTTTATATTTTTTTGCTAATTCAATAATTGGTGCCATATCACAAGATTGGCCATATAGATGTACAGGTACTATTGCTCTGGTTTTTTCGTTTATATGTGGTTCAGTGAGCTCAGCCGTCATATTAAATGTTTCCAAATCAACATCACAAAAAATAATCTTAATACCTAATATCTTTGCTGCCTCTGCAGTCGCTATGTATGTCCACGATGGACATATTATTTCATCACCTGGTTTTAAATCCAATGCCATAAATGCAACTTGTAAAGCATCCGTTCCATTAGCACATGGTATAACATTTCTAACATTTAAATAATTTGCAAGATTTTCAGAAAAATCCTTAACGATAGGTCCATTTACAAATCTTCCTGATTCAATTGATGAAATAATATTTCTATCGATTTCACTTTTGATTTTTTGGTATTGACCCATTAAATCAACCATCTGAATATTTAGCTTTTTCATTTAATTTTTTTTACGGCTTCGCCGTGGCCAGCCACAATTAAGGCTAACAAAAATAATACTTATTTATTGTTTGTTAAGCTAATTT
>MDSV01158004.1_pt1 | contig 10675 bp, 10 predicted proteins | sample 810851 | NCBI WGS metagenome assembly MDSV01 (sample SAMN05326640, study PRJNA326480) | marine metagenome | isolation source: seawater | place: Atlantic Ocean: North East | collected 2012 | reverse complement strand
GTTGTAGATGAAATAAATGAAGCTACTAAATGTTGGTTTTTTGAGCATGAATTGATTAAGAATAAATTAGAGGAAAATTCATTTATTGTAAAAATAAATGGACTAAAAAAAATCAATTAAATCAATAACTTAGTTGTAAAATGTTAAATAATATGCCAAGTAATGTAATCGCCATATGTAATCAAAAAGGTGGAGTTGGTAAAACAACGACAGCTATTAACTTGGCTGCAGCACTTGCTGGAGCTGGAAAAAAAATACTAATTTTAGATTTAGATCCACAAGGCAATGCAAGCACTGGTCTTGGCATTGAATACTCTGAGAGAAGTAATTCAATTTACGAAGTTTTATCAAGATTAATTCCATTTGATGATGGTTTAAAAAAAACAAGTTTAGAAAATTTATTCATTATTCCATCCAATGTCGAACTTTCTGGAATAGAACCTGAGCTTGCAAATGAAAATGACAAAGCATTTGTATTAAAATCAATAATGAACGACTCACAAAGTGTAAATAACTTTGATTACATTTTTATTGATTGTCCACCGGCACTTAGTCTACTAACAGTAATGGCAATGACTGCAGCAAACTCTGTCCTAGTACCTTTGCAGTGTGAATTTTTCGCACTTGAGGGATTAAGTCAGCTTATAAAAACTGTTGATCGTGTGCGCAAAAACTTAAACCCGTTGTTATCAATCGATGGAATAATTTTAACAATGTTTGATAAAAGAAATAAACTTTCTGCACAAGTAGCAATTGATGTAAAAAAACACTTACAAGAAAAAGTTTTTGACACAATGATACCAAGAAATGTGAGAGTATCTGAAGCACCGTCATTTGGAATGCCAGCAATAATTTATGATCGAAGATCAAAAGGTAGCCAAGCCTACTTACAGCTAGCAGATGAAATTTTAAAAAAAATCAATAGTAAAGAGGCGGCATAAAATATGAATATTTCAAAAAAAGGACTGGGTAGAGGCCTATCTTCTTTGATGGGAGAAGATCTAAACAAAAAAACTACAGTTCAAACTAATATCAATGAAACTAAAATAGCTTTATCAAAATTAAAACCAAGCTCAATCCAGCCGAGAAGATTATTCGATAAAAATAGTATTAATGAACTTGCTGAGTCAATTAAATCGAAAGGATTAGTTCAACCAATTTTAGTTAGGCCATCTAAAAGCAATTCTGATGAATTTGAAATTATAGCTGGTGAAAGAAGATGGCGAGCTGCACAGATTGCTCAACTTCATGATCTACCAGCAGTAGTAAAAGACTTAGATGATGCCGAAGCACTTGAAATGGCAATTATTGAAAATATTCAAAGAGCAGACTTGTCTCCAATAGAAGAGGCCGCAGGTTATAAAAAATTAATGGAACAATATAATCATACACAAGAAAAGTTAGCACCAATTGTAGGTAAAAGCAGGAGTCATATCGCTAATATAATCAGACTTCTAAATCTTCCAACATCAATTCAAGATATGATTACAGAGGGCATAATTAGTTCAGGTCACGCAAGAGCAATTATGAATAGTGCATTCCCAGAGCAACTTGCTAAAAAAATTATTGATGAGAATTTATCTGTGAGACAGGCAGAGAAACTTGCTAAAGGCAGCAAAAATAAAATTCCAAAAATTAAATTAAAGCCAACAGATACGCTGGATTTAGAGCAAAAATTGTCCGAAATTCTTGGATTAAATGTTATCATTTCAGATAATGGTAAACGCGGTGGAAATATAAAAATTAAATATAAAACTTTAGATCAATTAGAACTAATCACCAATAAGCTTAAAAATAGCTATTGAAAGTATATTTTACCCTTGCTTGCAATTTTGAGAAGTGCTCTTTCACAAAGCATATTAGTTAAGATGTAATTTGATTTGCAGCTCAATTCTGCATCTAACAAAATATTAAAATTATTGATTGTATCTATTATAGGCCATTTTTTGCAATGAAGTTGAAAAACATCTTTATCTTTCCAAAAGACGGGTGGTTTAAGAGTTTTAATTGCTTCATCAAAATTATTGTTACGCTTTAGAGCAATTTGAGTTTTTTGAATTCTCTCAACGTAACTTAATAAGCTCCTAATTACTGTAATAGGACTGATTCCTTCCGAAAAAATTTTATTCAAATTGATAATAAGTTTGCCTGTTTGTCCTGAGAGTGTATTTTGAGAAATATTATTTAATCCTGTGTCGGTGTTATCATTAAATATCAATTTGACATCTTGGAGCTCAGGATTCCTATTGTTGTTTAAATATAGTAGCTTTATTTTATCAATCTCATTAATAGATATCATCCTATCACTACTTAAACTTTGACTTAAATACGTCTTAATATCTCGATTTAATACCTTATTGATTTCCTTTTCTAGATCATGAATTTGTCGACTTTTTGACTTAAAATCATCTTCATAATGTGGACAGGCTAAATAGATTTTCGAGCCTTCAAAAAATTTTCTAATTTTAGAGCTTTTACTTAAGTTATTTGCAATTACAATTATAAGTATATTTTCGTTCAAAGAAGTAAAAGCATCTTCAAATAATTCAATATTCTTATCGATAGGATTTTCTATAGTTATAATTTTTTGATCGCTAAACATAGAAATTGTCTGAATTTCATCAATCAACATCTCAGGCTCTTCACAAATTGATTTACCAATAAAATTCACCTCTTCAGCACTACCTTTATTAAATAGTTTTTTAACTTTAGAGCAATTGTCTCTAATTAAACCTTCGTTGGGGCCATACAATAGTAATGGTGGGTGACTATTTTTTTGTTTTTTTATATTTTCTAAAAATTGAAATTCTTTTACCAACATTGAGTGCTACATATTTATTTTACTTTGAATCGTAATTAACATTAGTTGTAATGCTTCTGTAACCGCAGTTTTCTCTGCTTCTTTTTTTATAAGATCATTGCTATACTCTGAATCTGAAACATCATAATTTGCGAGTCCTCTTGTTTGTGATGAATGCATTAATACGTTGGAAAGTGCATCAAATAGTTCATATTCAATCAAAGCTTCGAATCTGTACTCAACAACGGAACCATTGGACTCAATATTTACAGCCGATTCTGAGTCAATTACTTTAAGCTTCACTAAATATTTCGCTTCATTTTGATTTACTGTTGTTAATAGATTTCTCAATATATTTCGTGAATTATATGATGTGTTGACAAATTCATAATTAATTAAATTAAGATCATTGGTCTTTTCTGTCACTTTTAAAGTTGGTGTGAATCCACACGACACTAAAATTTTAAAAATTAAAGCAATAAATATAATTTTTTTTAACATTAATTAATGCCCGAATATCTTTTGAGTGGTTCGAGAATTTTCTCATATTTTTTCCATGCAGACAAAGATTTTTTATTTATAGGTTCTCTAACTTGCTCATTACTGGCAGTCTGAACCTCTCTTTTTGTTTTATAAAACTCCAAACATCCAGGCTCCCACTTAAGACCACAGTATTCAACAATTTCTCTTGAATATTTTTCTTGGTCATCAATCAAATTCTCGTGATCTAAAACATAAATTTCATCTTTAAATATCTCTTGCCAATATTTCATCAGCTCAATATGTAAATCATAATATTTGCTAAGTGTCTTTTGGTTGTAACAATAGCCATGACTTTTATCAATAAATTTGTGAGCAAATAAGGAAAAACAATTGTCCATTTTATTTCTTTTGCAATAAATAATTTTAGCTTTTGGAAATAATATTTTGATAAAACCGATCAAAACAAAATTGTGGGGCATTTTATCTGTGACAAATTTATGATCTGGGTCAAGTTTTTGAAGTTTCTTAATATAATCTCTTTTTTTTTCTTTCAAATTCTCTTGTGTTAATTTAGAAATTTTATCTTTGTAATCTTTAATAGATTTATCACTGACATTAGTTGTGCTTCCTATCTCGCTTATTTCAATGAAGCTTTGAAGCTCGCCTCCACCAAAAACTTCAGAGTGACTTGACAAAATTTGTTCGCATAGTGTAGTTCCTGATCTTGGCATGCCAAGTATAAAAATTGGTTCAGGTTTGTATGAGGTTGCCTTATTTGATTGTATAAAATTTTTTTTGATAAATTCAGGTGTATATATATTCTTAATTTGACCTAAAAAATTTTCTTCATTTTTGATATCACATTTAATCCAATTATCTAAATATTTGTTTCCAGACAATAAGAAACTAGCGGCCTTTTCGAAGTTGCTAAGCTTATTGTAAGAATTGTATAAACCAAATGCTATAGCGGCTTTATCTGAATAAACTAAACTTTTATCAAGTTTCAATTTTTTTTCGAAACTTAACAAAATTTTTTTCTCAGGCTTGTATAGCTTTGCTGCCGATAGATTGAAAAAAGCACCTGTGTCATAGGGATCTTGTTTTAGAGCCGCTTTAAAACAAGCATAGGATTCTTCTAATTCTCCAGTATTTCGGTATGCAGTGCCTAAATTTTTATAATTATTTGAGTCCTTTTTTACCTTTAGAACCTCTTTAAATATTTCAATTGCCTCTTTTGGTTGATTATTAATGCCTAAAGCTTTTGCATAATTAATCTTTGAAGTTAAATTATTTGGTTCAAGGCTTAGTGCAAGCTTGCTAAATTTCATGCAATCTTCATCACGAAATTGCCTATGATAAAAAGCTGAAATATTATTTATTACTGGAACATAGTTTGGATTTTTCTTAAAGGCTTGTTTGTAAAATTCAAGAGCCTCATCCATTTTAAATTGTAAAAACTTAATTGTTCCAAGATTATTATAAATTGAAAAATGTTCAGAATTAATTTTATATGCTTTCAAATAGAACCTTTCAGCAATCTCAAATCTTTGCTGATCTTGATACAAAATACCTAGATGTCTTAAAGTATCAAAATGTGAAGGTAATTTCTTTAAAATATTTTTATATAGCTGCTCCGCTTTTCCAAGATTACCTTTTAAGTGAAAATCAAAAGCTTTTTGAAATTCAGCGTTGAGTCTGTTCTGTAACATAATAAATTATTAATTGTCTGTGAATTATATACTATAACTAAATGACAATATTTAAAATTTTATTTGGAACAAAGATTTTCTTTTTTATCAAGCTCTCTTTTTTTATATAGCTCTTTATATTATTTAAGTTAAGAGCTTCTTTGAAAACTTCTTTCTCAGAAGAGTCAGAGGGCATCGTTATATTTGCTCTTTTCTTGCCATTAATCTGAATTATCATATTACATTCATTCTCCACGATTAATTCATAATTAACTTTAGGCCATTTTTCTTCAATAATTGAATTTGAGTTTCCAATCTGTTGCCAACACTCTTCTGCCAGATGAGGCATTATAGGCTCTGAAACTTTTATTAAAATATTTATAGCTTCTTTTAAGCAAGATTTTTCGCTATCATCTTGTGCATTAAAGGATGCTATTTCAGAAGTCAATTCGTGTAATTTTGCCACTGTGACATTAATTTGAAAATTTTCTAAACCATCAGTGATAGATTTAAGAAGCTGATGAACTTTTTTTTGAAGTTTAATAGATCTTTCATTTAATTTTTTTGGCTCGGTATTAGTATTAACATGAAAAATTTCAGAACAATTTGATACTGTTCTCCATAATTTCTGGGTGAACTTCCATGCCCCATTTACTCCGGCAGTAGACCAGTTAATATCTCTTTCTGGTGGACTATCGGAAAGCATAAATAGTCGTGCTGTGTCAGCACCGTATTGATTGATTATATCTTCTGGATCAATTACATTTTTCTTTGACTTTGACATTGACTCACTCGGACCCTTTATTACTTCATCATTATTTTTTGATAAATAATATCTACCGTTATTTTCATAAACTTCATCAGGGAATAGCCATTCCCCTTCTTTTGATTTAAATGTCTCGTGACAGACCATGCCCTGGGTAAAAAGGCCTGAAAATGGCTCTTTAAATTTTACTTTTTTACTCACATTAAGAGCTCTGGTAAAGAACCTAGAATACAATAAATGTAATATTGCATGCTCAATACCCCCGACGTATTGATCTACCGGCATCCAATAATTTATGTCCTCACTAGAGAAAGCCTCATGATCGTTATTTGCTGAACAGAACCTCAAAAAATACCAAGCTGAGTCAACAAATGTATCAAGCGTATCTGTCTCTCGTGTCGCATTCATCCCAGTATATGGACATTTTGTATATTTCCATGATGGGTGATTTTCTAGAGGGTTTCCGGATTTAGTTAAGTCTATATCGGTGGGTAATTCTAAAGGCAATTGATCATCTGGTAGGCAAATAATTTTCCCATCTTCTCGATAAATAATTGGTATCGGACAACCCCAATATCTTTGTCTTGAGATACCCCAATCACGCAATCTAAAATTTATTTTTTTCTTACCAATACCTTTTGACTCAAAATTATTAATTATAGCTTCCTGAGCTTTTTTAATACTTAGACCATTTAGTATATCAGAATTTATTAACTTACCGTCTCCTGTATACGCCTCTTGCTTTATTGAAAACGTACTTTCATTTGCATTGACGGGAAGTATCACAGGCAATACATCTAAATTATATTTTATTGCAAAATCTAGATCTCTCTGATCATGAGCAGGGCAACCATAAATTGCTCCTGAGCCATATTCCATTAATACAAAGTTGGCAACATAAACAGGCAAAAATTTATTTTCAATTAGTGGATGTTCTGCATAATAATCTATTTGAACTCCCTCTTTTTCTGTTTTAGCCATAGTTTCCTCAGAGAGATTATTATTTTTAAATTTTTTAATAAAATTTTTTAAATTTTCATTATTTTCAGAAAGTTTGATTGCTAGGGGGTGGTTGGGCGAAATTGCGCAAAAAGTTGCACCATAAATAGTGTCAGGTCTTGTTGTATATATGTTTAATTTTTGATTAGAAGAAACCATATCTTTATTAACAAGATCTAGATTTATTTCACAACCGATTGATTTACCAATCCAATTCTCTTGCATAAGTTTTACCTTTTCAGGCCAATTTTCTAATTCAGTTAATCCGTCTAATAGCTCATTAGCGAAATCTGTTATTCGGAAAAACCACTGGGATAAATTTTTACGCTCTATTTCAGCTCCAGATCGCCAACCTTTTCCATCGATAACTTGTTCATTTGCAAGGACTGTTTGTTCTTTAGGATCCCAATTAACCTGTGATTCTTTTTTATAAACTAGATCGCCTTCAAAAAATTTTTTGAAAATTTTTTGCTGATGTTTGAAATAAGATTTATCACACGTTGCAATTTCTTTACTCCAATCTATAGACAAGCCAATTAATTTTAGCTGTCTTTTCATTTCTTCTATATTTTTATTTGTCCAATCAGATGGAGAAGTTTTATTTTGTATAGCTGCATTTTCAGCCGGTAGTCCAAATGCATCCCAGCCCATTGGATGTAAGACATTATAACCTTTAGCTCTCTTGAATCTAGCAACAACATCACCTAAGGTGTAGTTTCTTACATGTCCCATATGAATTTTTCCAGAGGGATATGGAAACATTTCTAAAATATAATATTTTTTTTTGCTCTTATTTACTTCTGAAAAAAAATAATTTTTTTTATCCCAATGCTGTTGCCACTTTTTATCAGCTATCTTAGGGTTAAATTTTTCTTCCATAAAATCAAATTTTTATGATAGTTCAGCAGTTGCTTGCAATCTTATTGATTTTTCAAGAATTAATTTCTTGATTTTATTAGCTATATCTTTACTAGCTGGAGATGAAACCCAAGTTGAACCATTATAAACTTGTTTAAACATTATTATATCTATGGAGTCATCTTGCATCATTTCATCTTTAATTATTATATTAAATTTAACTTTCTCATTAGCATTCGAGGAAGTGCTATACCAGTCTGTTATTATCACTCCTCCAGCCCTATCAACAGATTGAAGAGGGATTACTGAAAATTGATCTAATGCGACTAGAAAAGTTATTCTTGTTTTTAAATCAATATTTTCTCCACCAAGCATTTGAGTAATTCTATCCGTAAGTGAAGTAGAATTTACATCTAGATCATTTCCCCTAGCCTCCATTTTACTCTCAAAAAAATCTGTTTCATTTTGTACGACGTCAAAGCTGCTACAGCTTGATAAATATAGAAACAACGGAAAAAGTATGGTTTTTATAAATTTTTTGCTTTTTAGAAAAAAAATAGACATAATTAAATTTGTAATGTTTTTTTAGGGAATTTGAACAAAATATAGTAATTATTAAACATTTAAATACTTATTTTCTTGCTTAATTAGTGAGTACAAATACATAATGTTGTAAATATATCACATATTCATAAAAAATATGCAAATTGGCAACATATTCATTGAAATTTAAGTAAATACAAGAATAATGGCCGAGTTCGAGCGTTTTTAATTCTAGATTTTAAAGTGCTCGGTTTTATAAATTGATCAATTCAAAAAAGGAAAAAACTTATGAATAAATCAAAAATCATAGCTGCTTCAGGTTTAGCGACTGTAATGTCTGCTACTGCTGCTACAGCTGATAGTGTATCTCTTAACGGATACATTGAAGGTTGGTTCACGTCTGGTGATAATTCAGTTGGCATGAGTCACACTGTGTATTCACAGTCAGTTTACGTATCATACTCAACTACTTTAGATAACGGTATGGGCTTAACTAGTGGATTTACACTAACTAATGGTGCGCATGCTGCCGGTTTCGCAATCGATACAGGTATGGGAACTCTTTCTACTGGTACTCAGTGGCAAATGGCTTCAGCTGCCGATAAAATGGATAGCTTACCAAACAATGCTAACGTTCAGTCTAGTAACAAAGTTTTAGGTACTTATGACGATGGTGATAGCGCTTCAGGTGAAGGTATCCTTTACATGTCTCCTTCAATTAGTGGATGGCAAATCGGTGCGTCAATTGGTGAGAACCTATGTTCTACTTCTACAACACAAACTGTTGATGTAGTTGTTCAAGCTAGTGACACAGGTTATACTTATGCAGCTCCTGTAATTACAGATAGTGTTACAACTTGTAATAGTGATAGAGTAACTTCTGTTGCAGCTAAAGGTAGTATAGCTGGTGTATCTGTAGCATTTGGTGCAGTTGACCAAGTAGGCGCTAATGACGACTCATTCGTAACTCTTGGCTATTCAATAGCTGGTGTTGGTATTGGTTATGGTATGTATGACTCTGATGTAGATGAAACTACTGCTATAAGTGTCACAACTGATCTAGCCGGTATGACTGTAGGTTATCGTTACGATGACCTAGATGCCACTACTGATAATAACATGAGTACTTATTCTATTCAAAAAAGTTTAGGTGCTGTAAGCTTCACACTTATGTATGAAGATCAAGACACTGATGACAACTCAGAGTGGAACCTTGTTTACGCGATGGGATTCTAATTAATAGAAATCTATTAAGTTAATAAGAAATAAAACGCCTCACATTGATTGTGAGGCGTTTTTTTTGATCTTGCCAAAAAATTTAACTATATTTTTTTAATGTCACGATACCAACATTTTATCCAAAACTTTACTAAAGCCGTCCTTAGAACAAAAAGAAACATTGAAGAAATTGAAATCATTGCGGTAAGCAAACGCAAGCAAATCAGTGATATTCAATTAGTAATGGAGGAGGGCCACCTGTCTTTTGGGGAAAATCAACTCCAAGAAGTTGTTAAAAAATGGCCAGATATAAGAATGAAAGAATCAAATACGAGGTTGCATTTTATAGGCGGTATCCAAAGCAAAAAACTAAGCGATATTGTCAACCATTGTGACGTAATACACACTATCGACCGCGAGAAACTTTTACCAATTTTAAAAAAAATAGATAATTCTGTTCTGGTGAATAAAGATTTTTTTATTCAGATTAATACTGGGAATGAAGCCCAAAAATCAGGCGTAAGCCTGAATAAAGCTGAAAATTTTATCGAAATTTGCAAAAATAATGATATTCAAATAAAGGGATTAATGTGTTTACCTCCAATAAACGAACCTTCTGAAAAACATTTCCAAATAATGCAAAATCTTGCGATCAATAATCATATAAAATATTTGAGTATGGGCATGAGTAATGACTATGAAACAGCGCTCAGATATGGCTCTACTCATATTCGAGTTGGCACTGCAATTTTTGGTGAGCGAAACTAGCAAATGATATTTATTTTAGTCTGTAAATTAGCCTGTGATAAAATTGTAATTAAATGTTCTTTACGTAGCGCGATACAGCCCTGTGTTCCAGCGTAGTCGTCGCGCGCTACATGCATAAATATAGCACTTCCCATGCCTTTAATTATTGGATTTGAATTGTATTCAATAACACATACTATATCATAAATATCATCATTCGTATAAAATCTTTCAGCGCTATACTCAAAAGGAAAGTTAATAACTTTATTATAGTCATCACTTCGAATGTCATCGCACCAACCTATTTTTTTATCTATAATAATTTTTGGCAATTTTAAATCTGGTAAAATAACCTTATCTGCGCGAAAATATACTCTTCCTAGTGAATATTTGCCTAATGGAGTACATCCATCACCCTCCCTTTTTGCATTACTTGTACCGTTTTTTCCGATTGCACAGGCGTAAGAAGTATCGTTAAATGTAAGTACATTTTTTCTGACTATAATCATGAGTTTCTATAATATATAAAAATGACCAAAAGAAACAATATTGATATTTGTATATTTAAAGAGG
>MDSV01223338.1_pt1 | contig 10676 bp, 2 predicted proteins | sample 810851 | NCBI WGS metagenome assembly MDSV01 (sample SAMN05326640, study PRJNA326480) | marine metagenome | isolation source: seawater | place: Atlantic Ocean: North East | collected 2012 | reverse complement strand
TCGCTCACCGCGCTCGGGTGCATGGAGCACCGCGGCGCGTGCTCCGCGGACGACGACTCGGGCGACGGCGCGGGCATCATGTGCGACATCCCGTGGAAGATGCTCAGCAAGCACTGCGACGAAGCGGGCATCGCGGGGTTCCAGGAGGGCAAGTCCGGCGTGGGCATGGTGTTCCTCCCCCAGGACAAGGCGCAGGCGGCGAAGAGCAAGGAGACTCTCGAGGCGTCCATCAAAGCCGAAGGTTTGACCGTGCTCGGGTGGCGCGCGGTGCCCGTGAACAAAGACGTCGTCGGACGCATGGCGAAGGACACGGAGCCGGTGATTGAACAGGTGCTGGTGGGCGGCGCCGAGGGCGACGAGCTCGAGCGCAAGCTGTACGTCGCGCGCAAGACCGCGGAGAAGGCGGCCGCGGAGATGGACGCGGCGATGCCCGGCATCGCCGAGAACTTCTACGTGTGCACGCTGTCCGGGCGCACGATCGTGTACAAGGGCATGCTCCGCTCGGCCGTCGTCGGCGAGTTTTACCTCGACCTGCAGGACGAGGACTTCGAAGCGCAGTTCTGCATCTACCACCGCCGCTTCTCCACGAACACCGTGCCCAAGTGGCCGCTCGCGCAGCCCATGCGCTTCCTCGGGCACAACGGCGAGATCAACACCCTGCAGGGTAACCTGAACTGGATGGCGTCCAAGGAGGCGGACATGACGCACCCGGTGTGGGACGGGCGCGAGGCCGAGCTTCGCCCCATCTGCAACCCGGCGGCGTCTGACTCGGCGAACCTCGACCGCGTCGCTGAGCTGCTGGTCAAGTCCGGCCGCCCGGTGGCGGAGACCATGATGCTTCTCGTGCCCGAGGCGTACCGCAACCACCCCGAGCTGGACGCCACCTACCCGGAGGTTGAGAAGTTCTACGACTACTTCGCCGGCATGCAGGAGGCGTGGGACGGCCCCGCCCTGCTCGTGTTCACCGACGGCAAGAAGCTGGGGTGCCGCCTCGACCGCAACGGCTTGCGCCCCGCGCGCTTCTGGCGCACCGCGGACGACTACATCTACGTCGCGTCCGAGGTTGGCGTTCTCGGTGACGTCATCTCCAACGCGGAGAACATCGTTGCCAAGGGCCGACTCGGGCCGGGGCAGATGATCCAGGCGGATTTGGAATCCGGCGAGTTCATGGAGAACACGGAGGTTGCCAAAACGGTGGCGGCGCGCTGCGACTACGAGAGCTGGCTCGAGGACATCCAGTTCCTGCCCACCGCGGAGCCCGCGGCGGCGCCCAAGCTTGACCCCATCGACCTGATCACCGCGCAGGCCGCCGCCGGGTACGCCGCGGAGGACGTCTCCATGATCATCGAGTCGATGGCAGCGGCGGGCGGCGAGCCCACGTGGAGCATGGGGGACGACACGCCCATGCCGGTGCTCTCCGGGCGCCCCCATCTGCTGTACGACTACTTCAAGCAGAGGTTCGCCCAGGTCACCAACCCCGCCATCGACCCTCTCAGGGAAGGCCTGGTGATGTCGCTCGAGATGACGCTCGGCGCCAAGGGCAACCTCCTGAACAACGAAGGCGCCAAGGACATCCCCGCCGTCTCCATCAAGTCGCCCGTGCTGTTCGACGAGGACGTCGACGCGGTGATGGCTGTGAAGGGCCTCGCCGCGAAACGCGTCCCCGCGTTTTATGTGGACGACGGCTCCGAGGGCGCTTTGAAGAACGGCCTCGACGCGCTCTGCGCCGCCGCGGAGAAGGCGGTGGGAGACGGGTGCCAGTGCGTCGTGCTCTCTGACAAGCCCGAGACGGGCGCCGGCGCGGCGATTCCCTCGCTGCTCGCCGTGGGCGCCGTGCACCACCACCTGATCAAGGTTGGTTTGCGCACGCGCGCGTCCATCGTGGTGGAGTCGGCGAGCGCGTTCTCCACGCACCACGTGGCGTGTCTGGTGGGCTACGGCGCGTCCGCGGTGAACCCGTGGCTTGCGCTGGAGACGTGCCGCTCGTGGCGCACTTCGAAGAAGGTTGAGAACGCCATCGAGCGTGGCAAGATGCCCAACATGTCCGTCGCCGACGTGCAGCGCAACTACAAAGCCGCTCTCAACGCCGGTTTGAAGAAGATTTTGTCCAAGATGGGCATTTCGCTGCTCACGTCGTACCACGGCGCGCAGATCTTCGAGTGCTACGGCATCGGCCCCGAGCTCATCGACGCCGCGTTCAAGGGCACAGTGAGCCGCGTGGGCGGGCTGAACATGGACGAGCTCGCCGCGGAGACGGCGATGTTCGCCGCCAGCAACGCGCCCGAGAACGAAGACGCCGTCAGCAACATTGCCGCGCGCGGAATGTTCCAGGTGAAGCCCGGGCTGGAGTACCACGCGAACAACCAGGAGATGTCCAAGCTGCTGCACAAGGCGGTGGACCTCGGCGGCAAGGGCGAGGGCTCGGCCGACGCGTACAAGCTGTACGAGGAGCACCGCAACGAGCGCCCGGCGACGAGCCTTCGCGACATGCTCGTCATCGAGTCGGACCGCGAGCCCATCGACATCGCCGAGGTGGAGTCTGTGGCGGACATCTGCGAGCGCTTCTGCACCGGCGGCATGTCCCTCGGCGCCATCTCGCGCGAATGCCACGAGGCGATCGCCATCGCCGTGAACCGCATCGGCGGGCGCTCCAACTCGGGCGAAGGCGGCGAGGACCCGCAGCGGAACATCCCGATCGCCGACGCCGACGCCGACGGCAACTCTTCCGCCTTCCCGCACCTGCGCGGGTTGCAAAACGGCGACGTCGCGACGTCCGCCATCCGCCAGGTGGCTTCCGGCCGATTCGGCGTGACCACCGCGTTTTTGATGGGCGCGGACCAGCTCGAGATCAAGGTGGCGCAGGGCGCCAAGCCCGGCGAGGGCGGGCAGCTTCCCGGCAAGAAGGTGAGCCCTTACATCGCGAGCCTGCGCCGCTCGAAGGCGGGGGTGCCGCTCATCTCGCCCCCCCCCCACCACGACATCTACTCCATCGAAGATTTGTCCCAGCTCATCTACGACCTGCACATGGTGAACCCCAGCGCGAAGGTGAGCGTGAAGCTGGTGGGTCAGGCGGGCATCGGCACGGTGGCGTCGGGCGTGGCGAAGGCCAACGCCGATATCATCCAGATCTCCGGCGGCGACGGCGGGACGGGCGCGTCCCCGCTCTCCTCCATCAAGCACGCCGGCGGGCCGATGGAGATGGGCCTGGTGGAGGCGCACCGCACTTTGGTGGAGAACGACTTGAGAGAGCGCGTCGTGCTCCGCGCGGACGGCGGGTGCCGCTCCGGTCTGGACGTGATCCAGTGCGCTCTGATGGGCGCGGACGAGTACGGCTTCGGCACGGTGGCGATGATCGCCACCGGGTGCGTCATGGCGCGCATCTGCCACACCAACAACTGCCCGGTGGGCGTGGCGTCGCAGCGCGAGGAGTTGAGAGCGCGCTTCCCCGGCGCGCCGGGCGACCTCGTCAACTTTTTCCAATTCTGCGCCCAAGAAGTCCGCGTGGAGCTCGCGCGCATGGGGTACAAGTCCCTGGACGAGGTGATCGGCCGCAACGACCTGTTCAAGCAGGCGCAGACGCTGGCGGACGGCTCGGCGAGCGCGGGGCAGCCCGCCAAGACCAAAGAGCTCGACCTGTCGTTCCTGTTCACGTCGTCGGGCGCGTCTGGCTCGTCCAAGGCTCGCCGCGCTTCGCCCACGCACGGCGACGGGCGCATGCTGGACGACGAGATCCTGGAGGACCCGGAGGTTGTGAAGGCGATCGAGACGGAGGGGTCGGTGACGGTCCAGCGCGACATCGTCAACGTGGATCGCGCGGCGACGGCGCGCGTGGCGGGCGCGGTGGCGGCGAAGTACGGCGACGCGGGCTTCGCCGGGGCGATCAACATCGAGCTCTCCGGGTCGGCGGGCCAGTCCTTCGGCGCGTTTTGCGTCGGCGGCGTGAACGTGAAACTGGAGGGTGAGGCGAACGACTACGTGTGCAAGTCCATGTCCGGCGGCGAGGTGGCCATCATGCCCCCCGCGGATTCGCCCTTCCGCCCCGAGGATTGCATCATCGCGGGCAACACCTGTCTGTACGGCGCCACGGGCGGACGCGTGTTCATCAACGGCCGCGCGGGCGAGCGCTTCGCCGTGCGTAACTCGCTGGCGGAGACGGTCGTCGAGGGCACGGGCGATCACTGCTGCGAGTACATGACCGGCGGCGCGGTGGTGGTGCTCGGCAAGGTTGGGCGCAACGTCGGCGCCGGCATGACGGGCGGGCTGGGGTACTTCCTGGACGAGGACGAGTCCTTCCCCTCCAAGGTGAACGGCGAGATTGTCTCCATGCAACGGGTCTCGAGCCAGGCGGGCGAGGCGCAGCTCAAGGCGCTCATCGAGGCGCACGTCGCGAAAACGGGCTCCCCCAAGGGCGCCTTCGTCTTGGTAAACTGGAAGGAGTACCTGCCCAAGTTCTGGCAACTCGTGCCCCCCTCCGAGGCGAACACCCCGGAGGCGTCGGACGAGGTTGTGTCCGCGGAGGCGGTCAACGCGGCGTGAACGAGGAAGTGCCTTTTTTCGGCGAAACGAACGCCCTCTCAGCTCGACGTCCACGCGCTTCGTCGACGTTATTTTTGAACAGAGAAGCACGATTATTTTTTACACGCGACGCGTGTACTGTAGTTAGCCACGCTCTCGCCTTCCCCGCGTCTGATGACTTCCGAACCCCGAACGCGCTCGACGAGAGGCGTTTACCACATTCTTTCCTTCGCGAGGTCGAAAGACCCGCGGCTCACGAAGATTGAAAGTCGGGTTGGCCGGTGCTCGTCAGCAGCCTGTGCCACATCCGCCCGTCGGGGTCCACCAGCCGCTCGCGCTCGATGAGCCGCGGAATGGGCAGAAACACGGCGTGCGTGTTGACCATACCGATGGAGATGCCGGTGTACCCGGCGAACGCGCCGTGCACGGCGTTCTGCCCGAGAATCGTGCAGTAGATGGAGTCGTGCGCGTTGGCGGGGATGCCGCGAACCATGTACGTGGGGTCAATGTACTTCACGTCGCAGGACATCTCCGCGCGCAGGCGCTTGACCAACCACGGGCCGATATCGCCGAGGATCGGGTTCCCGCCCTTGTCCGTGCCGCCCGCGCCCATGACGTACTCCTGCCCGGCGCCCTCGGCGACCACCACCACGGCGTGGCCTTGCTTTTTGAGGAGGCTCTCGATGTGGCGCACGACCCCCCCCGCGCCCTCCATGGCGAAGTCCACCTCGGGGATCAAGCAGACGTCCACCTCGCCGGAGGCGAGCGAGGCGTTCATGGCGATGAAGCCGCTCTGCCGCCCCATCAGCTTGACGACGCCGATGCCGTTCAACGCGGACTTGGCCTCGATCGCCGCCGCGCCGATCGCTTTCTGCGCCTCCTCGACGGCGGTGTCGAAACCGAACGTCTTGTCAATGTGCAGGATGTCGTTGTCGATGGTCTTGGGAATGCCAACCACGGAGACGGCCAGGCCGCGCCGCGCGCACTCGTCGGAGATGGCGTCCGCGCCGGCGTGGCTCCCGTTACCGCCGATCACGAACACCATGTTTATGCCCTGCCGCTCGATCGAGTCGACGATCTTGGGCACGTCGCCGCCGCCGCGCCCGGTGCCGATGACCGAGCCGCCGTTCTTCTGCACGCCCGACGTGTTGCTCCGGGTCAACTTTAAGTTCGAGACGCCCTCCTTCCAGAAGCCCCCGAACCCGAACCGGATCCCGGAGATCTCGCTCACGCCGTACCCCGTCTCCAGCGTCGTCACCACGCTGCGTATCACGTCGTTGATCCCGGGGCACAGCCCGCCGCAGTTCACGATGGCGGCGTGCGTCGTCGCCGGGTCGTGGTAGATGAGCGCGCGCGGCCCGGCGCGCTTCGCGAACTCGGGCACGAACTCGCACACGTCGCACGCGTCGTCGGCGTCCGGCGCCGAAACGCCGGTGACCTCGCCGCTCGCGTCGCAGTCGAACCCGCACGACGCGCCCAGGGAATCGGGGGAGCTGTTTTCGATCGTGGACGGAAAAAAAAAGTGTCGTCAGTCGCGGATCGCGCGAAACGCACCGCGCGCGGACAGTGAAGCGCAGTGCAGAGCCGAAGTTCAGCCTTTCAGGTTCCTTTTCGCGGCGCCTTTCGCGACGGTCGGGGCGAAAAAGGAAGGCTCGGCGACCGGTAGCCGCGCGCGCGTGCGCCGTGGTGGACGCTCGCGGCGTCGCGAAGGGGAGGAGACGCACCCGAACGCCATGGACTTGAGCAGCACGCGGTCGTCCTCGCTGACGAACGTGCGGTTGAGGGACACCGGCGTGCGGTCGCCGATGGTGACTGGGCACGAGGATTTCGTGCAGAACGGGCTCGGCCGTGGCTCCAGGGGTTCCTCCCCGCGATACACGTCCCGCAGGTGCACGCACGGGATGTCGTTCGGGCCGCCCACGCGCCAGCTGTACTTCTCCTGGTCGAACTCCAGGTCGTCGAACGTCCCGCTCGCCGCGTCCGCCAGCACCGCGCGCGTCGGGCGGAAACGCGCGGGCGAGGCGAACGAGGGACGCGCGCGCCGAGTCGCGCGGCAATTGGATCTCGCGCGACGGCTGAGCGAAGCGCCGTCGGCGAACGCCCCGGAGGAACGCGCGCGGAGGCGCGCAGTGCGCGCGTCGCGCGCCGGCGCCGAGGCCGCGAAAGCGGCCCGCGCGAGCGAGGCGGTCGACATCGTGCCGAGCCAACTGCGCGACAGGCCGCGACGCGTCGAAGGATATTTTGCTCTCTGTGCCTTCGGCCGTGCTGAGGGCGCATTGCGCATTTTCCAAACCTTAATGAAGCTCGACTGCCTTTCCTTTGTTTGAGTTTTCAAAACCGAGATAAATCCCGTCGATCGCCACCTATCGCGTGAGCCGAACCGTGCCTCTCGTCACACCCGAGGCACCCGCCCTCGGACATGGGCAAAGGCCCATCCGACGCGGGCGACGCGCCCGCGCGCGGCGCGGGCGTGATGTCCATCTCGAGCGCGCTGGACGCGGCGAAGGCCGAGTTCGTGCGGAACGTCAAGGACAGCGAGGAGGGGATGGAGACGCTGGAGGTGACGTCTCTGGCGGAGATCAGGGAGGTCTCCGCCGAGATCGTGGCGCAGAACCGCGAGAACGCGCGGAGGGCGCTGGAGAAGGCCAGCGCCACGGTGGGTGGCGGCGCGTGGGTCTCGCCGACGTCGGGGAGCGCGATCGTCGCGCCGCTGGCGGGCTCGAGGCGCGCGGCGGACAAGGCGAAGCGACGATCGTCCACGCGCGATGCGTCGGGAAAGGACAAGTACCAGAGCGCGACGTCGCCGGCGCGCCCCGAGCCGAGCCCCCTCGCGAAGGCGCTGGACTCGCAGGTTGGCGTCGCGCTGCGACGCGCGGCAGCGCGTGAGCCCCCCGAGTTGGACGTGGGGCAAGACGCGAGCGCGGGCCTGGGGGACCCCGCGGACGCGGCGGCGGCGAAAACGAAAGTCCTCCGCCGCAAGCCCGCGCGCCGCCCACCCCCCGAGCCCGTTGCCGGCGAGTCGCTCGCGGCGGCGCTCCAGAAGCACTCCGCGGTGGCGCCCGTGCTGGGTCGCGCGCGAGATCTCAAGCGCGGCGCCGAGGAGAAGGCGGAGCGGGTGCGCCGCGCCGCGGAGGACGCCAAGGCGGCGGCGGAGGCGAGGGCGGAGCGGGCGAGGCTCGAGGCGGAGCGCGTCGCGGCGGACCGCGCGCGGGAAGCGGCGGAGGCCCGGGAAGCCGCGCGGGTCGCGCGGGACGAGCAGAAGGCGGCCGAGGAGGCGCGTGCGCGCGCTTCGCGCGCTTCGGCGGCGGCGGAGGCGGACGCCCCGCCTCCCCCCCTGACGCTGGCGGAACGCGAGACGGCGGCGCGCAAGAGCGCCTCAGCGGCGGCGAAAAAGGCGAAGGCGACGGAGTCGCGGACGGCGCGCGAACGCTTCGACCTCGATCGACGCGCGCGCGTTCGCGAGCGCGCGCGCGCGCAGCGCAAGCGCGACGCCGCCCAGGCTGAGCGCGACGCGGCCAAGGCGCGCGACGCCGAGGTGCGCGCGCTGGAGGAGGAGAAGATCCAGCGCGAGCTCGAGCGCGCGGTGAAGCACCAGGAGATGGAACGCGCGAAGCGCGCGTTCCGCGAGGATCGCGCCAAGGCGGAAGCCGCGTTTGCGGCGGACGAGGCGCGGCGGACGCGCGTCGTCGAGAAGACCATCGCCGATCTGAAGCGCACGACCGAGATGGGCGTCGGGGGCAGGAAAGGCCCGAACGCGGACGACGTCGGCGCCGTCGAGCGCGCGGCGCGCGAGGAGGCGCGCGCCGCGCGGCGCGCGCGCGACGAGGCGCGGCGCGCGCTCGAGAAGGAGGAGCTCGACGCTTTGAAATCGCTGACGCTCGCGATGCGCGCGTTCGACGACGACCTCTCGAGGCAGACGAAAGCGCGCGAAGCGAAGAAGCGCGCCATGTTGTTGGCGCACGCCGAAGCCGAGCGCGGCGCGAGACAAAAAAGGCTCGACGCGGAACGCGCCGTCGCGGCGGAGCGCGCCGCGGACGCGCGCGACCGCGAGCGACGCTCCGCCGAGCTGGACGCCGAGCGCGAAGCCGCCGCCGCCGAGGCGCGGCTGGTCGCGGAGCGGTGCGCGCGCGAGGCGGAGGCGGTGCTTCTCGAGCGGCGCGCGTCGGCGGAGGCGGCCGCCTCGAAGGCTGAGGCGAAGGCTCGCGCCGACGAGGCGCGCAGAGAGGAGACCCGGCGCGCGGCGGCGGCGGCGTTTGCGGAGAAGAAGGCGGCGGCGGCGAAGGCGCGGCTCGCCAAGGAGGCGCGGGCGGCGGAGGAGCGCGCGCGCCGCGACGCCGAGGCGCGGAAGCGCCGCGACGCCGACGCGGAGGCGGCGCGGGTCCTGGAGTCAGCGCGGAAGCGGGAGGAGGCGTCGTTCCGCGAGGCGAAGGTGCGCGCCGCGGCGCTCGAGCGCGACCGGAAACGGCGCGAGGAGGATGACCGCCGCCGGAGGGAGTTTCGCGCGATGACCCCGCAGAGGCGCGCGCGCGAGACGCGCGCGCGGCGCGCGGAGGCGCTCGCCGAGCGCGACGCGCGTCTCCGGACGGGCGAGGCCAAGACGGCGCTCGCCAAGAGCGCGGGCGCCGTGCTGAGCAACGCCGGCGCGGCGCTGATGATCGGCGCGGCGTTCGGCGCCGGCTCGTTCCTGGCGATGAAGGGCGCGGGGCTCACGCACCGCGCGCTCACCGAGCGGTCGCGTCGGCGACGAGGGTCGTCGCCCGGCGACGCCACCCCCGCGCCGCCGCCGCGCGCGCGCGCTTCTCGCGCGAATCGAGACGCGAACTTCCGCGTTCCCGGCTCGGCGTCCAGCGCGGGCACGGCGTTTGACACGAACCGCACTCCCGGGAGTTCCGCGCACTCGTCGCGCGGGACCACGCCGTCGCAGTCGCCGCGCGGCGCGTCGGCGCGCGCGGCGCGGAAGCCGCCGTCGCCCCGCGAGGAGGACCTGGACGACGTCGACCTCGTCTCGCCGCTGCACACGCAACGAAGCGACGAGGATCCGGCGGACCCTTCCGCGAAGGATCAGCGCGAGGGACCCGCGCGATCGAAGGGCGACGCGCGTCGCCCGCGCGAACTCAAGAAGCCGCCGGGCGTGCCTCGCCTGCCCCTGAACCGGCTGTGGGGCGGCCCGTCCCCCCCCGACTCGACCGAGACGACGGAGCGCCGGGGCTCGGCGACAGTCTCCGCGAACGTCTCCGCGAACGTCTCCGACGCCGGCACCGCCGCGTCCACGCCGCGCACCGAGGAGGTGTCGGACATGTCGCACATCGAGCCGGGGACGGATAAGGACTCGTTGCCGAACACGGCCCGGCGAGCCGCGGAGGCGCTCGCGTCCGAGGCGACGCTCAAGTCCAGACTCGACGAGGCGCGGGAGAAGCTCAAAAAGGCGGAGCGCGTGGTCAAGTCGGAGCGCCGCGCGAAGATGGCGGCGGTGGAGCGCGCCGCGAAGCTCGCCGCCGCCGCCGAGGCGCTCGCCGACGAGAAGGAGACGTCGACGGAAGAGATCGAGACGCGCGTGAGCTCTGCGCTCGCGCGCGACGCGTCGCGGAGCCCCTCGGCGCGGGACGGCGACGACGCCGCCGCGCTGGCGTCGATGCGCGAGAAGGAACGGGCGCAGTTCGCCGCGGCGGAAGCCGCGCTGGCGCGCGCGCGCGCGTCGCGGGCCGCGCGCGACGCGCTGCTCGCCGAGGAGCGCGCCAAGTGGGCGCGCGTCCTGGAGGTGGCGCGCTCGGAGAGCGGCAAGGCGGCGGCGGAGGCAGAGAAGCGGGAGGGCGCGCTGCGCGAGATGTTCGCCAAGCAGAAGGAGCGCGTCGACGCGCTCAACGTCGAGCTCGCGGCGGCGGCGGCGGCGGCGCGGCGCGCCGACGACGCGTCGCGCGACGCCGCCGCCAAAGCGCGCGCGGCGGAGGCGAAGGCGACCGAGGCGGCGCGCGAGGCGGCGCGAAGCGAAAAAAAGAAGGCGGCCGCCGAGACTGTGAAAACCTCGCGAGCGAAAGCGGAAGTGAACGAAAACGAGGCGGCCGATGAGGGTACAGTCACGCCCCGCGCGGCGCGTCTCGCGGAGGCGGAGTCGGCGGCGCGCCGCGCGGCGGCGGAAGCCGCCGCCGCCGCGCGGGACGCGG
>MDSV01162646.1_pt1 | contig 10676 bp, 12 predicted proteins | sample 810851 | NCBI WGS metagenome assembly MDSV01 (sample SAMN05326640, study PRJNA326480) | marine metagenome | isolation source: seawater | place: Atlantic Ocean: North East | collected 2012 | reverse complement strand
TCATCTTTTTTTTGTCTTTCTAATTCGTATATTCTGGATCTCAAAACAGTTAAAGCTTTAGCTTTGTTTTTATGTTGAGATTTTTCATCTTGACATTGAGCTACTACCCCCGTAGGCAAATGAGTTATTCTTACTGCGCTATCAGTTGTATTTACTGATTGACCACCTGGACCACTAGACCTAAAAATATCAATTCTTAAGTCTTTATCAAAAATTTCTACATCAATATCTGATGCCTCTGGTAAAACTGCAACTGTGGCTGCAGAGGTGTGGATTCTGCCACCCGATTCTGTTTCTGGAACCCTTTGGACCCTGTGAGTTCCAGACTCAAATTTTAAAGTACCAAATACACTCTGCCCAGAAATATTAATTATAACTTCTTTAATTCCATCATGATCTGTTTCACTTAGATCCATGATTTCACATTTCCAATTATTCAATTCTGAAAATTTCAGATACATTCTGAAGAGATCTGAGGCAAACAGTGCTGCTTCTTCTCCGCCTGTTCCAGCTCTTATTTCTACAATAGCATTCTTCTCGTCTGACAAATCTTTTGGAATTAATAAAAATTTTATTTCATCCTCTAGGGATTGTTTTTTCTTAAGCAACAAATTCTTTTCATTATTAGCCTCATTTTTAATTTCCTCATCCTCTGAATTTAATAATTCTTCCACCTCATGAACTTCTTTGTCACACTTGAAATAATAATTTATTTTTTCAACTAATGGTTTTAGATCTGAATATTCTTTGGAAAGTGTAGCAAATTTTTTAAAATCCTCAGGAGATATACTATTAAGTTTATTTTCAATACTTGAGAAACTTTCTAGAATACTATTTAATTTACTTACATCCATTTTTATTCTTTAAATATTTTCAAAAAGTTAAATATTTTTTTTTTTAAGTCAATATCATCATTTTTATTAAGAAATAAATTGAAATTTTTATAAAAAATTTCTTTCTGCCTTAAAGTAAAATTGAATACTTTAAAAAAATTAAGGATTTGTTCATCCTCTTGTGGGTCTTCAAAAAAATTAGTAACAGATTCATGGTTTTTATTTTTTTCGTAAATTGAAAAAATTTGTTCAAGGTCATTTAAATCATAAAGAAACAAATTGCTGAGTTTTGAAACAGCAGGGTCAATATTTCCAGGAACTCCTCCCTCAATTAAAAAAAGTGGCTTTTGTTTTCTTCGCATTAAAACTTGTTTAACAAATTCCTTAGATAAAATTTTTGATTCACTTTTAAATCCAACAAAAAAAACATCATATTGATAAAAACTTTCTAAAAATTCATCTTTTTTTAAAATATTATTAAATTTTTGATCAAAAAATTTCAAAAAAGATTTATGATTTATTAGTGAATTTTTAAATGGGGTTTTTTTTAAATTTTCCGAAATATCTATGACTATTTTTTTATCTCCGACCAATGCAAAATTAATTAAATCAATTTTTCCAAAAATTTGTGTTGCAACTTTAATGATTGCTTGAGCAATCTGTTGGGGCTTTGATGAAAAAATTTCTAAATTTTTATGCATGATCTAATTTTTTTAGAAATTTGTTTAATTCCTCTGTTGGAAAAATTTTTTGGGAACTATCTTTAAAGTTTTTCCATATTATTTTCTTTTCTTTCCATTCATCATCCCCAAAAATTATGCAACCAAATGAATTTATCTTATTGGCTTTAATCATTTTTTTTTTTAAAGTTTTCCCATCAATTATATTTAAAGAAATAAATTTTAAAGGAGGAATATTATTGATAACCATCAAAATATTTTCATCTAAATTATCAGAAGTCGAAAAAAAACTTATTATCTTTTTTTCTTTTTCATTATAATTAAGAAGCATTAAAATTCGTTCCATACCAGCAGCCCAGCCAACACCTGCCAAGTCACTTCCTCCCATCGACTTTACAAGGCCATCATATCTTCCTCCTGCTAAAATCGCATTTTGGCTTGTTTTATCAGAAAATATATATTCAAAAGTAGTGTGATTGTAGTAGTCTAAGCCTCGCACCAATAGTGGATTAATCTTATAAGAAATATTTAAACCAGTTAATGCGTCTACAATTTTTTTAAAAAATAATGTGGATTCATCATCAAGAAAATCATTTATTTTGGGTGACGAGTCCAAGATTTTTATGTCTTTTTCATTTTTTGAATCAAGGATTCTTAAGGTATTCGAATCTATTTTTTTTTTACTTTCATCTGAAAGAAGAGAGAAATTTGATTTGAGAAATTTTTTCAATTCTTTCACATATTTTTTTCTACTTTCTAAATTTCCTAGTGAATTAATCTGTAGAAAAAGTTCTTTTCTTATTCCTATGGAAGTTAAAAACTTCTCAGCCAAAATTATTACTTTAATATCATCCATAAAACTTCTGCCACCAAACACCTCAACACCAACTTGATGGAATTGCCTTAATCTTCCAGCTTGGGGCCTTTCTCTTCTGAACATAGGACCGTAATAATAAAAATTTTTATTGTGACTTTCTTGAAGAGAATTTGAAATTAAAGCTCTAACAACTGAAGCTGTTCCTTCGGGTCTTAATACTAATTTATCTCCACCTTGGTCTACAAAATTATACATTTCTTTAGAAATTATATCTGATGAAACTCCTAGAGTTTTTATAAAAACATCTTCATATTCAAGAATAGGAGTAGAAATTTTTTCAAAATTAAAAAAATCACAAAACATTTTAAATTTACCAAGTACAAAATCATAATTTATCGCCATTTGGCCATAATGGTCCTTGGTTCCTTTTACTGTATTTAACTTTTGCAACTTTTCAGCTTTTTTTTTGTAATTCTTTTTGTTTTTTTTCACATAAACTTACTAAATGATCAATCATGTCTCCATCTCTTAGTACATGGTGCTTTTCTCCATCTAAGTAAATTTGATGGCCACTTTTACCACCAGTTAAACCGATGTCTGTTTCCCTAGCTTCTCCGGGACCATTAACAACACAACCAATTACAGATAATGTCATAGGAGTTGTTATATGTTCAAGCCTTCTTTCTAATTCCTCTACATTTTTTATCACATTGAATTCCTGTCTAGCGCAAGATGGACAAGAAATAACATTTACTCCTCTGTGTCGTAAATTCAGCGATTTAAGTATATTAAAGCCAACTTTAATTTCTTCAACTGGATCAGCAGATAAAGATACCCTAATTGTGTCACCTATTCCTGCCCAAAGTAATGATCCTATTCCTATTGATGATTTAATAGTACCAGGGATCATACCTCCGGCTTCAGTGATTCCTAAGTGAATTGGATAATCACATAAATCTGAAATTCCGTAATAGGCCGCAACCGCCAAAAAAACATCTGAAGCTTTACAGCTTATCTTAAAATTAAAGAAATCATTTTCTTCCAAGATTCTGATGTGACGACTAGCCGACTCAACCATTGCATCTGGGCATGGTTCTCCATATTTTTCTAATAAATCTCTTTCAAGGCTTCCAGCATTTACACCAATCCTAATTGAACTATTATTTAGCTTTGCAGCACTAATAACCTCTTTAACTTTTTCCTCATTACCAATATTACCTGGGTTTATTCTAAGACATGCGGCCCCTGAATCTGCTGCTTCAATCGCTCTTTTATAATGAAAATGAATGTCCGCGATAATTGGAACCTTAATTTTTTTTATAATTTTACTTAAAGCTTTTGTTGAATCTTCATCTGGACAAGAAACTCTTACAAGATCTGCGCCAGCATTTTCAAGACTTTTAATTTGATTTACAGTGGCCTCAACATCTTTAGTCAATGTGTTTGTCATTGATTGAACTGAAATAGGCGAATCGCCCCCAACATCAACAGAACCAACTTTGATTATTCTAGTTTTTTTTCTTTGGATATCTCTCCACGGCCTGATACTCATATAAACAATTACCTTCGTTTTTCCATATTCTTTAATTTAAAAAAAATAAGACTATTACTATTAAAACAAAACAAAGCAAAAAATAAATAAACTCTTTTAAATATTTTATTTCATTAATAATATTTTTTTTATTAGGCACCTTATCTTGTGCAACTAAATCAATCTTATTTAACTCTGGTAAAATATCTGCTTCAACAAATCTTGCATAACTTCTAACAAACCCCATCACAGGAATGTGCTGGGGTAATTCGTTTATTTTTCCTTCTTCGATTAGATTAAGATATTCAATACTTATGTTCAAAGTTTTAGAAATACTTTTATATTTTTTTCTTTTTCTTTTCCTTTGTGAAGAAATTTTTAAACCAATCTCTCTATAAATTTCTTCTTTTTGTTTTTTAACGTTATCAAGCATAATTAATTTTTTCCTGATTAATTTGATTTTCGATTTGACTAAGTAATTCTTTAAAAATTTCGTTTACTGTTTGAATTTCTTTAACTAATGAAACGCTTTGTCCAGCCATTAATGACCCGTTATTAATATCTCCATTTAGAACTGCATTTTTTAATGATCCTGCCCAAAAATGTTCAATAGCCAGCTGGGCATCCTTTAGCGAAATTTTTTTATTTTCAATTAAATTAAGTAACTTTTTTTGTTCATTGATAAATTCTTTTGTGGCATTGTTTTCTATAGCCCTAACTGGTATGACCGGAAATCTATCATCAAGTTTAACTGATATCTGTGCATGTCGGGCTTCAGATTTAATAAATGTTTGTTTGAAGCTTTTATGAGCAACTGACTCTTCTGCACACACAAATCTTGTGCCAATTTGACAACCCGAGGCCCCAAGTTGAAGGAATTTTAGAATAACTTCTCCTCTACCAATGCCTCCCGCTACAAAAACAGGTACTTCGTTTATGAAAGGCAAAATATCCTGTACAAGAACATTTATCGAAACAGGTCCTATATGCCCCCCTGCCTCATTCCCCTCAAGAACTAATGAGTCAATTCCATAAGAAATCATCTTTTTTGCAATTGATAAAGTTGTTGCAAAACACATCGTTTTTATACCATTGTTTTTTAGTAACTCTATTTGACTTTTTTTAGGAAACCCTCCAGCAAAAACTACTAAATCAACTTCATTTGAAATACAACATTTTATTAAATCATTTATTTCAGGATGAAGTAATATTAAATTTACACCAAAAAGCTTATTAGTCATTTTTTTTGTCTCAACAATTTCTTCTTCAAGTTGACTAACACTCATTGAACCACAGGCTAAAATACCAAATCCACCTGCGTTTGATATTGATGAAACAAGATTTCTTTCAGATAGCCAAGTCATTGCACCACACATTATAGGGTATTTAGTACCCAGAAATGTATTTCCTCTCAAAAATAATTTTTTTAAAGAAATATCCATTTTATAAAATTAATTTCCAAGACCGTAAGCGTTATGTAATGATTGTAAGGCAATCTGCTTTTTTGATGAATCAATTAGAACACTTATTTTTATTTCAGAAGTTGAAATTACTTTAATATTAATATTTTTTTTTGCCAATGTTTCAAACATTATTTTTGCTACTCCTACGTTACTTTTCATACCCACGCCAACAATTGAAATTTTACAAATTTTTTGATCATAGGAGATTTTTTTGCATTTAATTTTTGATTCCTTTAATACTTTAAGAGCTTTTTTACAGTCTTCCATTGGCACAGTAAAAGTAATGCTGGCAAATTTTCCATCATCAGTAATATTTTGAACGATCATATCAACATTTATATTAGCAATTGCCAGTGTGCTGAAGATCTCAGCTGCTACACCTGGTTTATCTGGGATTCCTTTTAAAGAAATATTCGCATCATTTTCTGATAAAGAAATACCTGTGACGACTTCTTTTTCTATAATATTTTCCTCTTTTGAAACCATTGATCCAATTTGTTTTATAAATGAACTCCTTACATGAACCTTAATATCATATTTCATAGCTAATTCAACTGATCTTGGATGAAGAACTTTTGATCCTAAGGCTGCCATTTCAAGAATTTCTTCGTAAGTAATATTTTTTATCTTTTTTGCATTTTTAATTAATCTGGGGTCAGCAGAATAAATCCCTTTTACATCTGTATATATTTCACAAATTGGAGAATTAAGTGCAGCAGATATTGCGACAGCACTAGTATCTGAACCACCCCTTCCTAAGGTTGTTATTCTATTTTCAGAGCTTATTCCCTGAAAACCCGCAATTACAAGTACATCAAATTTTTTTAAAAATTTCTTTAGCATTTTATGGTCTATAAATTGAATTTTTGATTTGCCATAATGATCATCTGTAAAAATTGGTATTTGCCAACCCATAAGAGACCTTGATCTTATGCCTTTTTTATTTAAGTAAGCACTTATAATAGCGCTAGAATATTGTTCACCTGTCGATACAACTACATCATATTCAGGGTTATTGATTTCATCATCAATCTTTTTAAATTCTTTTACTAAATTGTTTGTAACGCCACTCATTGCAGAAACTACAATAACTATTTTTTTTTGACCGCCATCAATTTTTTGTTTTACTAGCTTATACAAATTTTTAATTCTATTTAGGTTGGCTACAGAGGTGCCACCAAATTTCATTACTAGGATTGACATTAATTATTTATTGTTTGACATATTAAATATTATCATATGTAAAGATATTGTCATGAAAAGCAAGAAAATTAGCTCTCAACCACAAAGCGATCAAGATATTTTTGATAATTTATCTGGTGAATGGTGGGATGAAAATGGAGGTTTTGCTGCATTGCACACTTTCAACCCATTGAGAATAAGTTATATTCTCAATGTACTAGGAAAACCAATTAAGAATTTGAAAGTCTTAGATATCGGTTGTGGTGGTGGAATCTTATGCGAACCATTATCAAGATTAGAGGCAAAAGTAACTGGTATAGATGAAAATAAGAAAGCAATTCTTGTTGCAAAAGATCATGCTAAAATTTCAAACCTTAATATTAATTATATTAATGGTGATTTAACAAAAAAGGTTCCAAATGATAAATTTGACTTAATAACCTGCATGGAAGTGGTTGAACACGTGGAAAACCTGGAACTTTTACTCCAAAAAGTAAGAAACTTACTGAAAAAGGGGGGGATATTTGTAGGGTCAACAATTAACAAAACAATGACATCATATATTTCTGCAATTTTTCTTGCAGAACAGATTCTTAAAATTGTTCCTGAAAATACTCATAGCTGGGATAAATTTGTAAAACCAAATATACTAAAGAAAGAATTATTAAACAAAAATTTCAGTCGAATAAGATTTCAGGGAGTTTTTTACAACCCATTAAAGAAAAATTGGAAATACATCAATAACAAACTCATTAATTATATGTTTTCATGTAAAGTTTGATGAGAAAGATATTTTTTAACGATCACTTTGTTAGGTTAGTAAGATCAAAAAAAGGTAAAGCTTTAGATTTAGCTTGCGGAAACGGAAATTTTTCAATGTTTTTAATAAAAAATCATTGGAAGGTTGATTCTGTAGATTTGCAAAATACAAATAAATTCATTCCCTCTAAATATTGTTCGTATAAAAAAATTAATTTGGAAAAAATTACATCATCACAATTCCAACACATTCTAGGATTCAAAAAGTATGACCTTATTTTACTTTTAAGATTTTTACACAGACCATTATTTAAATTTATTCCTGATTCAATGAAAAAAGGTGGTCTATTATTTTGTGAAACTTTTATGATAGAAAATGGAATAGGAAAATTAAATACTAAAAAATATATGCTAAGAAAGAATGAGCTATTAAGTTTTAAGGACAGAAAACTTAACTTAATTCATTTTTACCAAGGTAAAGACAATCAAAGAGAAAATTTAATTCAATCAGCAGTTTTTAAAAAGCTATAAATTATAATCTGTCATTGCTGGAATTTTATTTCTACATTCTGCTATTAATTTTAAATCAATATTGGCAGAAATTATGCCCACAGAATTTTTTGCCTCTTCTATAATTTTACCCCAAGGGTCAATTATCATTGAATGGCCAAAAGTTTCTCTGCCATTATCATGTTTCCCACATTGTGCAGGCGCAAAAACAAAACAGCCATTTTCAATTGCACGAGCCCTCAAAAGAGAGTGCCAATGTTCCTTACCAGTAGTATATGTAAAAGCAGCAGGAATAGAAAAAAAATCAGCCCCCTTTTTGGCAAGTTTTTTGTATAGTAATGGAAATCTCAAATCATAGCAAATAGTCATGCCAAGATTACCCCACGGTAAAGTTGCCAAGGATAATTTTTTGCCAGGGTCATAATTTTTAGATTCAAAGTATTCTTCTTTATTATCAAGAGAAACATCAAAAAGATTTATTTTATCATAAAACTTAACAATTAAACCATCAGGGCCTATAACTAAGGATCTATTTAATAATTTTGAGTTTTTTTTAACATGGGGAATAGAACCAACTAAAACATAAGATTGCATTTTTCTTGCAACAGAATTAATGAGTTCTAAAAATTTCTTTTGCCATTTTTCCAAATACTCATTTAGTTTTTTCCTATCGTCCGTAAAAATGGCTGTGCATTCTGGTAGACAGATTAAATCTGCTTGAGTAATTTTATTACTAAGAAAGATTTTTTCTAACATTTCGATATTTTTTTGAACATTAGAACTACTATTTATCTGAATACACGCAACCTTAATTTTCATTTTTTTTTTCCAATAATGTAAAAATTCTACCCTCATCATAGATTTTTTTTAAATCATCGTAACCACCAACATGTTCATTTCCAAAAAAAACTTGGGGCACTGTCTCACGACCATTGGAGAGTCTCGTCATTTGGTTCTTGACCTCGGGTTTATTATCAATAAGAATCTCTTTATAATTAAGATTAAGTTCTTTCAAAAGATTTTTTGCAGCAAAGCAATAGGGACAAAGTAAGGACGAATAAACTAAAATTTTCATATTTATGAATTATAGTAATAACATTAAAATTTCAAATAGAGAAAAAAATAAAGCCTTCAAAAAATGGAAAGAAAATATTTTTTTTAAAAAAACTGCAAAAATTCTTATTGATAAAGTTTTAGAAATTAAATCTGAGTTTCAAAATATTCTCCTCTTAACATCTGATTTTGATGAAACAATAAGAGAATTATCATCAATTAAGTATAAAAATTTGATATATTTTTCTGAATATGATTTTTTATCAACATCTTTTTTCAAAAATGCGAGATTTCATAGGGTTTATGGTGAATTTGAAAACATCCCACTAAAGAAGAATAATTTTGACCTGGTTATTTGCAACTTTTCTTTAAATAGAGTTCAAAACAAAAAAAAAATTCTTAATAATCTTTTTAATTTACTTAGTAATGATGGTTTGTTTATTTGTAATTTATTTGGAGAAAAAACTTTTTATGAATTAAAAAGCTCATTTATAGAAGCAGATGAATTTTTCTTTAATGGTTCATTTACTAGAATGCCAAAAAATATTGGAATGGCAGAATTTACTAATTTACTAATTGAAAATGGTTTCAGTGAGGTTGTAACAGAAGTCATAAACTTCGAACTATTTTACAAAAATATAATTACCATTCTTAAAGACATTAGAGATGCTGGAGAAAATCAAATTTTCACTAAAAATATGAAGCCGATTTCTAGAGGTTATCTAAATTATCTCGAGAAAATATATAATAAGAAATTTAAATTAAGAGCAACCTTGGATATTATTTCATCAAGTTGCTGGAAAGAAAAAAAGTGACCCTAATAAGGCAATAATTTTTTTATTACTTTCGAGAACTTTATAATCTTTAATATTTTCTAACTTTATCCATCTTATTTCCTGGTTTTCTAAAGGCTTGATAATGCCATTCCATGAATTCAGTAAAAAAAAATTTAGAATTAACTTTTTATTTCTTCTAATTACAGGGTAAGACTCTAAAAAGATGAGTTTATTAATATTTATTTTAATAGATAATTCCTCCAACAATTCTCTTTTTAAAGCCTCTAAATAAAATTCATTTTTTTCAACCTTGCCTCCTGGAAATTCATAAAATCCAGAATAGTTTTTTTTTAAAGGCCTAGAGGTTATTAAAAAAAAATTTTTTTTTTTTAATATACACGCAACGACTCTTGTGATTTTAACTTCTGTAGTCTGCATTAATAGAAATATATTTCTTTGTAAAATCACAAGTCCAAACTCTTGATTTACCTTTTTTATTACCAATAGATATAGAAATTGTAATGTTATCTCTAAGAAGGTAATTATTAATTTTTGATAAATTTTTTGACGAAAAATTTTTGCTTTTGCTGAATATTAAAAAATCACCAAATTTTATCGATATTTTCTTTGCATCAAGCTTAACATCACTTTTGCCTAGTGCCATAATTATCCTTCCCCAATTAGAATCTGATCCTGCCATTGCTGTTTTAAAAAGTGGTGAGTTAGCAATAGACATGGCAAGAGTTTTTGCCTCATTGTTATTTTTTGCACCAGAAATATTAATGGTTATAAATTTTGAGGCACCTTCGCCATCTCTTACTATATATTGAGCTAGTTTTTCCATTAAGTTTTCTAGTTTTGTGAAAAACTCTTTTTTTTCAGTCTTATCCAATATTTGGACCTGTTTTCTTCGAACATTTATTAATAGAACCATATCACTTGTTGACATCTCATTATCAACTGTGATGGAGTTAAATGTCTTTTCTACTAGTTGGCTAAATTTTTTTTTTAACTCAAATTTACTCACATTTGCATCTGTTACTATAAATGAGAGCATTGTAGCCATATTAGG
>MDSV01068070.1_pt1 | contig 10676 bp, 3 predicted proteins | sample 810851 | NCBI WGS metagenome assembly MDSV01 (sample SAMN05326640, study PRJNA326480) | marine metagenome | isolation source: seawater | place: Atlantic Ocean: North East | collected 2012 | reverse complement strand
GGTCTTCGGCGGCGTCGGCGGCGCCGACGCCTGCCTTCGCCGCCTCCGCCGTCGCCTCCTCGCGCGCCTGCGCGACCCGCCTGTCCGTCTCGGCCACCGCCTCGACGTACGCCTTCTTGAAAAGCCGGAACGCCTCGCGCACCTGCCGCAGGCTCTCAGCCGGGACGTCGTCGGCGTTGGCGTTTTCAGTCTCCAGGAACAGCCGCACCACGTCCTCCAACTCGCGGCGCTCCACCTCGCCCATGGGCCCGTAGTTCACAGGGGCCTTCCCGGCGAAGGTGTCTCGCGCCGCGAGCTCGCGCATCAGCTCCTCGCACCGCCGCTCGTACTTTGCCGCCAAAACGCGCGGGTCCTTGCTCTCGTTGACCACCGCGCGCGTGCGCAGCGTCATGACGCGCGACGCGAAGCGGCAGGTGGAGATGGTCTCCTCGGCGTGCGCCTCGTCCGGCCACGTGCACGCGATCATCGTGGTTTTGCAGTTCCCCCCCAGCGCGTCTCTCAACACTGACGTGAGCTTGCTCTGTCGGAACGCCACGTGCTTGTCCCCGCGCGACAGCGCGTTCACCGTCTGCTCGAGGAAAGTCAGGCTCTTGTTGATGTGCGTCGCCTCCACGAGCGCTTTTCCGGAAACGCGCGTCTTCTTCACCCGCTCCGACCCGGCGAGGTCCACCAGGTTCAGCTTGGAGACCACCGTGCGGTCGTCCCCGTCCCCCACTGATCGGCTCTCCAGGTGCACGGTGAACACGCAGTGCGACCGCGAGGACGTCTTGTTCAGGACGTGGTCGGCGACGGCGCGGTTGCGCTCGCCGGCGAAGAAAAACCGCAGCGCCTCGGCTTCGTCGCGGCACTTCTTTTTCGTGAGATGCTTCACTTCCATCTCGCCGTCGCGGTCCACCACGACGAGGTCCGAGTCAGGCACGATCTCATCCGCGAGCAGGTCGTACATGCCTTCGTTGTAAATCTCCAGGTACGACACGCTCGCGCGCATGTCCTTGCCGACGCGCACGTCCATCTCGCGGAACAGATGATGCACTGCGCGCGGAATCACGCCGCGTTGCTTGTAATCGCTCCCGACGTCTCCGGACATGGTGTACGTCTTGCCCGCGCCCGTCTGGCCGTACGCGAAAACCGTGCCGTTGTACCCAGCGAGCACGCTCTCGCACACCTCCGCGGCGCACTGCGTGAACACGGACTCCTGCGACGCGTCGTGCAGGATGGTGTCGAACTCGAACTGGATCGCATCCGCGCTGTTGTTGATGAGCCCCTGCTCGGTCCGTTTCAGGCTCACCGAAACCGTGCGATTGTCCTCGCCGACGCTACGCGGGGCCGGTCGCGGGGGGAGGTGTCAGGAGATCTGGGTCGTAGGAGGCGGAAGGTACGCGCGGTGACGTATGGAAGCGATGCGCGTCGGCGGCGGGAGCAGGTGGCGTGTCCGCGGACATTGCTCCTCGCGGATCGAGGCGCCCGTCGGCCGAAAACGGGGAAGGAGCCGAGTGACGTTCGCGAGAGAGCGGTGAGCTGGCGGAGGCGCGAGAACGCACCGGAAGGATTCCGCGGCGCCATTGGTCGGCCGGGCCCGCAGGTACACCTTGACCGCGCTCGACATCGCGGCTTCCGGACGGGGACCGCAGCTAGTGCTGCGCGAACCGGTGTGGGCGACGTGCTGGCTCGCTTCCATTTTTGGGTCAACGCGACAACCCGCCGCGTCTCCTACTGAGCTTCTCGGAATTTGGAATAGGGGAACCAACTGCCAACGTCAAGCGAAATCTCCAGAGCCACGACATCACAAGGCGGCCACACCACGCGATGCCGTCGTTCGACCAGCAGGTCTCATCTCGCGCGGGCGACAGCATGAGCGTCACCGCGCGGTCGAAGCCCGCTGCGGCGGTCTCTGCGCCGCGCGCGGCCGCGTCGGAGCCGTCGCACCACGGCGTTAAATCGAAAGCCGGCACCACGACACCCATCTGCGATGCCGAGCGTTTCTTCGCGGAGCGTTTCGCGGAAGGGGACCGCGCGCCCCTGGCGGACGTGGACACGAACGGGGCTCCTTCGCCGGCGTCTGCCACGACCACGGGCGCGACTGCTGCGGTCGACGCGGCGACGCGTCTGCGCGTGCTCCTCGAGCGCGCCGCCGCGGACGTGCGCGCGACGGACGCGCGGATCGAGATCCTACGCCGCGAGCGCGACGCGGGCGCGGTGGACGCGAAGGAGGGAACAGAAAGAGTCGTCGCGCGTCTCCTGGATGCCGAGGCAACGATCGCGACGTATGCCAAGGTGCAGAGCGAGTGCGAGCGTGACCGCGCGCGCCTTCGCGCGCGCGTTGCGTCGCACGAGACGCGCGCGAGACGGACGGAGGAAAAACGCGCCGCCGAGCGCGCGGCGACGGCGGCGACGGCGGCGGCGCTCGACGACGCGCGCGCCGAGCTCGCCGCGACGCGCGCGCGACTGGACGAAGCGGTGGCAGACGCCGCGCTCGAGGGTGCGGGGACGGTTTCCGAGATATCCGCGCGCGCGCTCGAGGAAACGCCCGAGGCGCGCGCGCGAACAGAAACGCGGGTGAAGGAAACGCTCGCGGAGGAACGAAAAAGCGACGCGCGGCGAGCGACGCCGGATGACGCCGAGCCCGATTCGGCGCGCGCCGAGGCCGCGGAGGCTGCGGCCGAGCTGGCGTCGGTGCGGGCCCTGCACGCGGCTGCACACGAGGAGCTGCAGGCGCTGCACGCCGCGCTCAAGGAAACGAGCGAGGCTTGCGAGGCGCGCGCGGCGCGCGTCCTGGAGCTCGAGTCGGCGAACGCGCGGTTGTCGGCGCGCCTCGCGGGACGCGAGAAGGACGCCGCCGCCGGGGAAGAGGCGGAAACGGACGCGGGCGAAACAGAGGTGGTCGCGGCGCTTCGCGCGTCCCTGGATTCGGCGCGCGCCGCGCTCGTGGCTGCGGAGGAAGAACACACGCTCGCGGTTTCGTGGGCGCGCAACGCCGCGAAGGAAGAGGCGGAGGAGGCGTGGGCGGAGAAGAAGCGCGCACTCGAAAAGGCGCTCGCCGAGTCTCGAAATCGAGAAAACGCGAAATCGGCGCGTCTGGAAAAACTCGACGCCGACGCGCGAGGCGCGGCGGCGGCGGCCATCGCCGCGAGCGCTGGAACGCGAAGCGTCGAGGCTTCGGAGGACAAAGACCACGTGGATGCCTTGCAGACGCGCCTGATACTCGCGGAGGCGGACGCGAAAGCGCACGCGGCAGCCGCCGCCGCCGCCGTCGCCGACGTCAACCTGCTCCGCGCGACGCTGACTGAGGAGCGCGCGTCGTCGGCGGCGACGGCGTCGGCGCTGGCCGAGGCGGAGGCGCGCCTCCGCGCCGCCGCCGCCACGGAGTCGTGTCTGATCGCGCGCGTGCGCGACATCGGGTCGCGCGGCCGGGAAGAGCTCGCGGAGGCCTCGGCGCGCGTCGCCGCGGCGGAGGCGGCTGCGGCGAAGAATCTCGGCGCGTCGGCGGCGCGCGCGGAAGCTGCCGACGCCTCCAACGCGCGGCTGGCGCGAGAGCTCTGGCTGACGCGCCAGAAGGCGGAAACCGACGCGCGCGCGCTGGAGATGAAGCTCGAGGATGCCCGGAAGCGCGCCTCCGAGCTGGCCGCGCGCGACTCGCGCAACGCCGCGAGGAGGCGGCCGGGAGGCGTGTCGGAAGACGCGGCGGCGCGCGACGCGGATGCCGTGCTCGAGGAGATGCGCCGCGAGCTCGAAGCCGAGACGGCGGCGTCGGAGGCGGCGGCGGCGGAGTCTGCGCGCCGCGAGGGCATCTCGCGGCGCAAGCTCGCCGGCGCCGAGGAGAGGCTGAAGCAGGCGAGCGCCGCGCTCGCGGAGGCGGCGAAGAAGCTGGACGCGCGGGACGCGGCGTTGCGCTGGAACGAGGAGGAACGGCGGCGCGCGACGGAAGCCGCGGAACGCGCCGAGCGGCGCGCGCGGAGGGCGGAGGACGCGCTCGCCGCGCGGGGAGGAGACGCTTCGTCGTAGCGGCGGGTAGACTATGTACTATGTATCATACTACCGGGTATGTGGAGAAGCACACGCGTTGTCGTCGCGTGTGACGATCAAAACACAAAACGGTCGCCACGCGCGAGTGTCTCGCGCGTCGCCTCACTCCTCCGCCGTCGCCACCGCTCCGCCCGACTTGGAAGAGACGGCGCTTTCGCTCCCGTCCTCGCCGCGCGGCGCGACGGGGTTCTGGTTCTCGTCGCCGCCGCGCGTTTCGCGCGGCGGCGCGCGGCTTCTCGCCGTTCGCTTCTCGCCGCTCCGCCGTCGTTCCGGACGCGCCGTTCCGGACGCGCTCTTCTCTGCATCCGCTCTGGCGACGCGCGGGACCACCTCCCTGGCCCAGTACAGCATCTCGCGCTCGAGCTCGGCGTACGGCGCCGCCAGCGTCGCCGCGGAGCAGTACACGACGACGTCGGCGCGGTCGGGCCACCGGCTTTTGTTTTTGCGGAAGACGTCCCGCACGCGCCGCTTGACGAGGTTCCGGTCCACGGCGCGCTTGATGCGCTTCTTGGGGGTTTTGATCCCGAGGCGCGTACACGTCACGTCCGGGCCCACCGACTCGTTGGGGCTCCACTGCACGCGCACGATGTTCCCGTTGAAGTTCCGGCCGAACCGACCGACGCGGTTGAAGTCGGCCTGCGACTTGATGCGTTCGCGCGGGCGGAACACCTCGCCGTCGATGGGTTCAACCTGCGGGGCGGGATTTCCGGGGTCGCGGCGGAGGTTCGGAGGGTCAGTCCACGTCTCATCTGTCGATACGCGTCGCGGTCGTGCCATCGAGCCGCGCGTGTCGTGTGTTTCCGACGCGGCTCGTTCGGAACGCGTCGAGAAAATCCGCGCGTCGTCGTCGTCGTTTCCTTCATATCGAGGCTCGGCGCCAACCGAGCGGAACTGTTTCTTTCGTCACGGGGCGTTCCCCACGGAACCAAACGGTCGGGCTGGTGCCAGTATTGATGAATCACGAGGAAACGCCACCGCGGCGATCGCGCGCGATCGCGCTCGGCGCGAGAAACGACGTCTGCGGGTGGGAAAAGGAAGCGACGTCTCTCGCGAACGCTCGCGAACGCACCGCTCGTTTTCGTCGTTTCTCGTTCGCCCTCCGCCGGCCCTCCGCGCACGACGCTCGGTGCGCCTCTGCGCGTTTGTGCGGCTCCATCGTCGGCAGAGACGCGCGCCAAGACGCCACGAACGCCTCGTACGAGTCGTCTTCTGAGTCTTCGAATAAATCCTCCGCGTCCGCGTCGCTTCCGTCGCCGAGCGAGGCTGACGCGCGTGAGCTTCCAGGGGGCGCGCCGTCGGCGGGCGACGCGGATGCGGCGGTGGCGCTCGCCCGGCGGTGGCTGGAAACCCACGACGCGACGCGCGAGCGGGCGGCGGCGTCACCGAGACGGCAGCGCGACGCGAGGACCGCGGAGACGCGTCGCGCGTGACACGCCGTCGGCGCGATGGACGCGGCTCGCGACGCGTGGGCGCCAGACCCCGCCACGGCGTGCTGCGCGTGCGCGCGCGCCGATGCGGCGGCGGAGAGCGCGAAGGTGCTCATTTCGGGGGTTTCGGCGCGCGGTCGCGACCAGACCCGCGCCGCGAAGCACACCAGACGACGCCTCGTGGTGGGCGAGCTGGAACGCGACGGACGATAGAGCCTCGGCCGCGCGTCCCCTCGTCGCGATACGCGCGAGCGGAAGTGCGGAGAGCGACGGCAAGCCGTCGAGTATCCACGAATGCAGCAGGCCATTCAGTCGCTCGACCCTGACGAAACCGACCCGCGTTGGACGCGCCAACTTCCAAGCAGTTGGAGCGACGACTTCCAAGAATTCGAAGGAGCTGCGCCTCTGGTAAAGGTGGCGTATAACAAACCGCGCGACGACTCGCGTCTACGCGTCCACTAGGGATACGTGCGAGTCGGCGCAGCGTAGGAAGTGAGTGGGTTTAGGGTTACTTTAGGAGACGACGCCGGGTGGGAGACCTGGCCACTGGCCATGGGAACGGTTTGACGCCACATTTTGAAACTTTGACGGAGAGCGAGTCGACCGCGATGGTGGGCTGGGCGCCTGTGCTCGAGCGCCATGAGCCACTCGCGCCCGAAGGACCGCCCGCTTCTTCATCCGAGCCCGTGGCACCCATCATCCGACGCCACTCGCGCGGACGGGGCACCGGCGGAGGCCAGACGGACGCCTGGGTGGACTCCACAGGACGAGTCCGTCAGATTCCCGGCGCGTTGGGCACCCGGTCCGCGGAGGGCTGGCGCGACGCTGACGAGACGCCTTCTGCGACGGCGGCGCGCATCGCCGCGGAGACGGCGGCGCGCTTCGACGAGAATCACCCCATGCCCGGCGAGCGAGTGGACACAGAAGACTCGGGACTCGAGGCGTCGGACCCCGACGCGGCGTTCCGCGGCTTACCGTCGTGGCTGGAGGACGAGTCCGCCGAGGAAACCGCGCGCGAGCGCGGCGAGCGCGGCGAGCGCGGCTTCGCGCGCGCGGGCGCATGCGTGGACGTCCCGCTCGACGCGTCCAGTGTCCAACCGCGTTCGGGCGTGGAGGCGATCGACCGAAACCCGGCGATGAAACCGAAATCGATCGGAGGCGACGCCTCTGATCTGCGCGGCGCGGTGGGGCGCATGCGGTTCGAGCTCGAGGCGGTTGGCGCGGCGCGCGAAGCGCACCTGGCGGAGGTGCGCGCCTTCCTGGACCTCTCCGGACGCAAGCGCCTCGGAGCCGACACGCCCCCGTCCCCGGCGTCCGCCGCGGCGACACGAGCGCGGACGAAGACGCATCGCAGGGCGAGCGAAGGGTGTATGAGCACGGCCGACGACGCCGACGGGAGCGGCGGCGAGGGCGCCGGCGCGCCCGAGCGGCGTAAACGTTCTTTTTCCGTCGCGCCCGAAGGAGAAACGGCGACGCGCGGTTCGCTCGGGGTGGCGGCGCGCGGCCTCTCCGAGCCGGTGGCGTCGTGGGAAGGCGCGGAGGACGCCACCCTGGCGCGCGTCGAGACGTCATTTTTCGAAAATGCGACGTCGTCTTCCTCCGTCGGCATCGAAAACGAAGGCATGGGCGTCGCCCTCGGGCTTCCGCCGCCTCGAGAGGCGCGCGAACGTCTCGTCGCCCCGAACCCGGACGGCCGGGCGAGCGAAGAGCGCGAGGAGATCCGAACGAACGCGGACGCTGCGGCGCGTGCGGGAGAGTCGTCGAAGAGCGGTTCTCGGTTCGCCGACGCGGAGCGCCGCGACGACCGCCGCCTGAAGGCGCAGTGGGAGGCGTTCCGCGAGGCGAAGGTGAACGCCGAGAAGCGCGACGCTGAGGCGGCTGCGATCCTGCGGCTCGCCGAGCGCGAGGCGAGGCTGGAGCTGGATGCGCGCCGAGCCGAGGCGGCGCGCGAGGCGAAGCGCCGCGAGGCCGACGCGGCTCGAGAACGCGAGCGGCGGGATCAGCAGGCGAAACTCGACGCGCGTCTCGCCGCGCAGGCTGCCGAGCACGCCGCCGCGCTCGAGGCGGAGCGGCGGTCGCACGAGGCGCGTCTGGACGCGGCGGCTCGCGAGCGCCGAGAGGCGCTGGACGCGGAGGCGCGTCGATCCGCCGCCGACGCCGCCGCCAACGCCGAAGTGCGGCTGGCCGCCGAGGCGTTCTTCGAGGCGGACCGCCGGTTCGAGGAGCAGATGGTCCTGGAGCGCGAGGCGCGCGAGGCGCGCGCGGCGTCGTTCGCGGCGGACGCGGAGCGCGCGCGGCGGAGGGACTCGACGACAGTCCTCGCGGACCTGCGCCGCGAGGCGGAGCGGGGCGCGCCGGAAACCCCGCGCCCCGCCGGGTCTCCGATCGCAGGCTTCGGAACCACGAACGCCGCGAGGTACATCGACGCCGCCACGGGCACCGTGGAGATGGTTCCGCAGGTGGCCGAGGCGCGCGCCGCGCGCGCCGTCGAGGTGACGCTCGAGCCCGCGACGCTCGAGCGCGACGGGCGAGCGAACGCGCCGACCGCGCTCGGGGACGAGACGGAGGCTGCCGAGACGGAGCGAGAAACAAAAAACGGGCCCAGTCTGCTGCGCCTGCAGCTCCGCGCGGTGGCGACGCTCCTCGGCGCGCAGAGGCGCAAGCACGCCGAGCGGCTCGCCGCGCTGCACGCGCGGTACCTGGAGGTGGACGTGCGCCGCGAGGCGCAGGACCGCCTGTTGCGTTTCGCGGCGGCGGAGGACGACGTGCGCGCCGCCCGCGGCTTGGCTCGAGGTTTCGGCGCGAGACGAAGGAAGTGGTCTCCTCCGGGCGGCGGCGTGTTCCTCAACTCGGGCACGAACGCCGCGTCGCACAACGCCAACGCGTCGTACGCGCGGCTTCCGGGCCGAAGCGACGAGGAACGCCGAGTCGAGAACGAACCCGCGGATCCGGTGCGCCCGGATCCGTTCCGCGCCTCGGCGTTTTCCAGGAGCGTCCTGGTCGCGCTCGGGGACAAGCTGCTCATGAAGGCGACGCTGGGGGTGTTCGCCGCGGGCGCGGCGCTGGCACGCGCGCGCCGCGCGTACTGCGCCAAGGTGTGGCGCAGGAACGCCGCCGCGCCCGCGCGCGCGGCGCTCGCCGCCCTGGGCGAAGCGGCGCGACGCGCGCGCGAAAACGAAGCGAAAGCCGACGCGCACCACCGACGCGCCGCGGACGCGGCGCGCGTCGAAAGCTCCCGACTGGCGAGCGAACGTCTCTTCTTCGACGACGATTCCGTCGTCGTGACGTTCACCGGCGCGAAAGCGACCGCGTGCGCCTGGTTCTCGTGGCGCGCCAACGTCGCCGCGCGCGTGGACCGCCGGAGCAAGCTCTCGCTCGCGGCGGCGTCGCACCGCCGCGCGGCGGCGCGCGGCGCCTTCGGGCAGTGGCGCGTCGCCGTCCTCGAGCGCGAGCGCGCGGCGCACGTCGGCAGCTTGGCGCTGAGCTTCCGGCGGAGACGCGCGCTGGTCTCCGCGACCTTCGCGTGGCGCGAGCGCGCCGGCAAAAGCGCGACGGTGCGCCTCAGGATGCTGGCGGCGACGCCCGGGAAGCGGGACGAGCGCTCGAAGGCTCTGCGCGATCTCGAGTCGCGCGTCGCCGCGCGAAGCGTCGCGACGAGAAGGCCCGAAAAGAAGAGCGACGAGCGCTCGAGCGCCGCCGCGCGCCGCTCGGCGGCGCTCGAGGCGTGCGTTTCGCGTTTCGTCTCCGCGCCTCGCCGCGTCGCCGCGGTCGCCGCGGAGGCGCGCGTCGCCGAGCTCGTCGCCGAGCGCCGACGCGCGTTCGCGGTGACCGACGCGGACGCGCGGTGGATCGCGCTGGCGAGCCCGCACGCGCGGCGCGCGCGCGGCGAGCTCAAGCTCCGGCTGGACCGCGAACACGCGGGGGCGGGAAAAGCGGGAAGGCCGAAGGCGGGGACGGGAGAAGACGCCGAAGCCGCGAGACCGCCTCTCGCGCCGCGCGACGCGAACGCGAACGGCGCGACGGAACCTCTCGCGCCGCGCGACGCTCGAAATCCCTCTTCGTCCGTCTCGCGCACGGGTCCGGACCCTTTACGCGCACATGACATGGACGAGGACCTTCCCGAGGATCGTCCCGCGCCTCTCGCGGAGGCGGCGCGCGCGCGCGCCGCCGAGGCGTTTGAGTCGGATAAAACGCGCGCGCGCGCGCGCGCGGCGGCGTCAGCGTCGGCGCGCGACGCCGTCGCCGCGCGCGACGCGGCGCGATTCATGGTGGACGCCGCGTCTGACGCCGAGCAGCGCGCGGCGGCGGATGCCGCGTCGCGCGCGAGCGAGCGCTTGGCAAAGGCCAAGGCGCTCGCCGACGCGGACGAAATCGCCGCGAACCCTTTCGGCGGCGCGATCTCGGCGACGGCTTCGTTCGGGCCGGACGACGTCTCCGGAGGCGCGGCGCGCGCCAGGGCGGAGGCGGCGCGCGCGGAATCCGTGGCGCGCGCGAACGCCGCCGCGAAGGCTGACGGGGATGCCGTGCGGCGCGCGGCGGCGGACGCGGACGCCGCGCGCGCGCGCGCTGTCGCCGCCGCCGCGGTCGCGACCGCCGCGTCGCGCGCGTCGGTCGCCGCCGAGACCGTCGCCGAGGCGCGCGCCGAGCGCGACGCGCGCGCCGCGGAGGCGGCGGCGGCGGCCGAGGAGGCTTCCGGCCGCGAGGCGGCGCTCCGCGACGCCGCCGAGCGCCAGCGCGCTCTGGCGCGCGAGGCGAGGGAGGACATGCAGGCCGAGCAGGATGCCGTTTCGCGCACCGCGACAGCGGCCGCCGAGCGCACGGATCTCGCCGTCGCGGAGGCGTCGTCGCTCGCCGCCGAGGCGCGCGTCGACGCCGCCGCCGCCGAGCGCGCGGCGGAGGCGACGCGCGCCGCGTCGCGCGCCGTCGCGTCTCCCCTGCTGGACGCGCTGGAGACGGCGCGCGACGCGCTGGCGACGGCCGGGCGGTGGCGCGAGGAGGCGGCGTCGCGCGTGTCCGCGGCGGAGAAACGCGCCGCGGCGCTTTCCGCGGACGAGGCTGCCGCGGACGCCGTCGCAGCTTTCTGGACGACGCGGTTCGCGGCCGCCGCGCGTAGGGAAACGCTCGCGGCGCGCGAGGCGGCGGAGGCGGCGCGCGCGGCGGCGGCGGCGGCCCCCCGCGCCGCCGCCGCGCGCCGCGACGCCGTCGCCAAGCGCGCCGAGGCGGACC
>MDSV01003370.1_pt1 | contig 10676 bp, 13 predicted proteins | sample 810851 | NCBI WGS metagenome assembly MDSV01 (sample SAMN05326640, study PRJNA326480) | marine metagenome | isolation source: seawater | place: Atlantic Ocean: North East | collected 2012 | reverse complement strand
TAACTGAATTGCGAGCGCGTAAAAAAAACCGCTAAAATAGTTTTTTTTCTCACAATTCAAACAAAGCTGATTATGAATATTGAGAAAAACATTAAAACGTTAATCGTAAATAAACCACTAAAATTAGATTGTGGTAAAATTATCAAAGATTTTCCAATTGCATATGAAACTTATGGCGAGCTTAATTCAAAAAAAGATAATGCAATATTAGTATTTCATGCTCTGACGGGAGATCAGTTTGTAACTGGCATAAATCCTTTAACTAAAAAAGAAGGTTGGTGGAGTAATGTTGTAGGACCAGATAAAGCCATAGATACAAACAAATATTTTGTTATCTGTTCAAATGTACTGGGCGGATGTATGGGCTCTTATGGACCAAGCCACAAGGACCCTGACAGTAAAACTATATATGGAAAAGATTTTCCTGTTATTACTATAAACGATATAGTAAATGCTCAATATAATTTACTAGAGTTTTTTGGTATAGAACAACTATTTTCTATTACTGGCGGATCTATGGGGGGAATGCAAGCTCTTCAATTCATAAGTAATTTTCCAGATAAATCTAAGACGGTGGTACCGATTGCAACTACTTCAAGTCATTCCGCACAAAATATTGCGTTCAATGAATTGGGAAGACAAGCAATTACAGCCGATAGTAACTGGAAAGATGGAAATTATACTTCTAACAACACAAATCCAGGTAAAGGATTGGCTGTAGCTAGAATGGCTGCACATATAACTTATCTATCAAAAAAAGGATTGCAGGAAAAATTTGGAAGAAAATTACAAGAGAGAGAAGATCTAAAATTTGGTTTCGATGCTGATTTTCAAATTGAAAGCTATTTGAGATATCAAGGTTCAGTTTTTGTAGATAGATTTGACGCAAATAGTTATCTTTATATTACTAGAGCAATGGATTATTTCGATTTAGCTAAACAATTTAAAGGAAATTTATCAAAAGCCTTTAAAAATACAAAAGCTAGATTTTTTATCATTTCTTTCACCTCTGATTGGCTTTATCCAACTCAAGAAAATAAAGATATCGTCATAGCATTAAATTCAATAGGTGCGGATGTGGGATTTGTTGAAATACAATCAGATAAAGGTCACGATTCATTTTTATTGGATGTTCCAGATTTTTTGAGTGCTCTTAAAAACTTTTTAGATAAGTCTTACATAGAAAATTAGATTATGAAAAATGAATTTAAAGTAATCGCAAATTTAATTGAAAAGGATAAGAAAGTCTTAGATGTAGGTTGTGCTGATGGAACACTAATGAAATTTTTAAAGGACAACAAAAATATAGATATTAGAGGATTGGAAATTTCAAAAGATAAAGTTCAAGAATGTATAGCAAAAGGTTTGACTGTGATTGAAGGAAATGCTGAGAAAGATTTAAAACAATTTCCTGATAAATCATTTGATTACGTAGTTTTAAGTCAAACACTTCAGGCATTTTTAAATCCAGAATTAGTTTTAAATGAGCTTTTGAGGGTTGGTAAAAAAGCAATAGTTACCATTCCTAATTTTGGCTATTGGAAAGTAAGAATTCACTTATTGTTTAAGGGAACGATGCCCATCACTAAAACCTTGCCAGAAGAATGGTATAATACACCAAATTTACATATGTGCACAATCAAAGATTTTGTTCTTTTTGTTAAATCCAGAAACATAAAAATATTTAAATCATTAGCGTTAAACAATTTGAATACTTCATTAATTAACGAAAAAAATTTGGTTGTAAAAAATTTATTTGCAGATTTAGGAATATTTTTAATTGAAAAATAATATGAGAGTTGAAATTATACCATGCCTTAAAGATAATTTTAGTTATTTAGTTATTGATGACACAAACAATTCGGCGTGTGTGATAGATCCGGGTGAGGCTCAACCAATAATTAATTTTTTAAAAGATAAAGATATTGAGTTAAAGTACATTCTTAATACGCATCATCATTTTGATCATATAGGTGGAAACAAAGACTTAAAAAAAAAGTTTGGAGCAACTATTCTAGGGTTTAAAGAGGATATTAATAATATTCCAGAAATAGATATCTTGTTGGAAGATAATCAAATTTGGAAATCTGAAAACTTTAAAGCTAAAATAATTCACGTTCCAGGTCATACGGCAGGTCATATTTGTTTTTATTTTTTTGAAGATAAATTCATCTTCACTGGAGATACGCTTTTCTCTCTTGGATGTGGAAGAATATTTGAAGGTAGTCATATGGATATGTATACGTCATTAAAAAAAATTAAGTCTTTGCCAGTGGAAACTAAAATATATTTTGGTCATGAGTATACACTCAACAATTCGAACTTTTGTATAGTGCATGATCCTATGAACCAAAATTTAAAAAGAAAAATTAAAGACATAAAAAAAAAAATTGAAAAAGGATTTAATTCGGTACCATCAACAATTAGGGATGAGTTGGAATGTAATATATTTTTAAGAGCAAATGACTTAGCAAGTTTCTCAAAATTAAGACATTTAAAGGATAATTTTTAGTTATTCGACTTGACTATATATAAGCTCAGACTATATTGCCTTAACTAATTTTAAGAATAAACAATATGTCATTCGCAGTTATACAAACCGGTGGAAAACAATATAAAGTCAAATCAGGTGAAATTTTGAAGGTAGAAAAACTACCTGACTCAAAACCTGAAAAAAAAATAGAATTTAAAGAAATCCTAGCTTATGGAGACGACAAAATAATTGAAGTCGGAACCCCAATAGTTGTAGGAGCAAAAGTTGAGGCGAACCTAATTAAAAATGATAAAAATAGAACTGTATTAATTTTCAAAAAAAGAAGAAGGCACAATTCAAGAAGAAAAAATGGGCACAGACAAGAGTATTCTATGATTAAAATTAATAAAATTTATTCAAAAGATGGTAAAGTTCTGTCTGAAGCTGAAAAAAAAATAGCTCCAGTTAAAAAATCAGAAACAGCTGCTAAGAAAGAAAAAAAATAATTAGGTAGATTATGGCAACAAAAAAAGCAGGTGGATCATCAAGAAACGGAAGAGATAGTGCTGGGCGAAGACTTGGAGTAAAAAAGTACGGTGGTGAAACTGTTATACCTGGAAATATAATTGTTCGTCAAAGAGGTACTAAAATTTTTCCAGGTGAGAATGTAGGTATGGGTAAAGATCATTCAATTTTTTCAGTAATTAAAGGTAGGGTAGTTTTTAAAAAAACTAAATCTGACAGAACTTTTGTTTCTGTAAAGCCCAATTAATAGTACAACTAAAAATTAATGTTGTATTATGAAATTTCTAGATCAAGTAAAAATATACGTTAAAGCTGGCAATGGTGGTGATGGATCACCGAGTTTTAGAAGAGAAAAATTTATTGAATACGGTGGACCAGACGGTGGTGATGGTGGTAAAGGTGGTTCTGTTATTCTTAAGTCTGAACAAAATTTAAATACCTTAATTGATTACCGATATCAACAACACCATAAGGCCGAAAGAGGAGAAAATGGAATGGGTCAGAATCGCACTGGAAAAAGTGGAGAAAATTTAATCCTTAAAGTCCCTTTAGGAACTCAAGTTTTTGAGGAAGATAATAAAACTTTAATTTATGATTTTATAAAACCAGAGGAGGAGTATGTTGCAGCATCTGGTGGTAAAGGTGGTCTGGGTAATACACGATTTAAAAGTTCAACAAATAGAGCACCAAGAAAATTTACTAAGGGCACATCTGGTGAGGAATTTACAATATGGTTGCAATTAAAAACCATAGCAGATATTGGCATTATAGGTTTACCGAATGCAGGAAAGTCAAGCTTATTGGCTTCAATTACGAATGCAAATCCTAAAATTGCAAATTATCAATTCACTACTTTAAACCCAAATCTAGGGGTAGCATCTTACGATGATAAGGAAATCACTATTGCGGATATTCCTGGTTTAATTGAAGGTGCCCATAAAGGAACAGGATTAGGAATACAATTTTTAAAACATATCGAAAGATGTAAAACTATTTTACATTTAATAGATATAACTTCCAATGATTTAGAAAAAACTTATAATCAAGTAAGAAACGAACTTAAAAGTTATAGTCCCAGCCTATTAAAGAAAAAAGAATTAGTTGTTCTAAATAAAATAGATCTTATTGAAGAGGCAAAAATTAAAGAAATAGTTAATGATTTATCAAAAAAAGTAAACAAAGAAATCTTTATATTATCTACTCTTCAAAATAAATCAGTTATTAAAATCAAAACCAAACTAATCTCATATGTTTTTTAAAAATTCAAAAATAATTGTTATCAAAATAGGGTCATCATTATTAGTAGATAAAAATAAAGGTATAAGAAAAAAATGGTTGTCGAGTTTTGCCAAAGATATAAAGCAATTAAAAAATAACAACAATAAAGTCGTAATTGTTAGTTCAGGAGCTATCGCACTTGGATGTATCAAAATGAATTATAACAAAAAAAATCTCAAGCTAGACAAAAGCCAAGCTATAGCTTCTATTGGTCAAATCGAGTTAATGAATTTATTTTCAAATACATTCTCTAAATATAACCTGGATATATCTCAAATCCTTCTTACTTTAGAAGATACTGAAGTAAGAAGAAGATCAATAAATGCAAAAAGAACTTTTGAAAATCTATTTAATCTAGATTTTATACCTGTAGTAAATGAAAACGATACCATAGCAACCTCAGAAATTAAGTATGGTGATAATGATAGACTCGCATCACGAGTTGCACAAATAATTAATGCTGATACTTTGGTTCTGCTCTCAGACGTCGATGGGTTGTACACAAAAAACCCAAAACATTTTAAAGACTCTAAATTAATAAAAAAAGTTAAAAACTTAAATGAAGATTTGCTGAAAATTAACTTTAAAGGAATTAATGAATTTGGTAGTGGAGGAATGAATACAAAAATAGAAGCTGCTAAAATTTGTCAGTTATCAGGATGTGAAATGATCATCGCTAATGGTTTGTATTTAAACCCTATTGATAGAATTATTAAAAAAGGCAAATGTACTTTGTTCAGCTCAAAGATTTCGAAACTAGATGCAAGAAAAAAGTGGATTATTAGTTCTATAGCCCCAAAAGGTTCTTTGGTGATAGATGAAGGGGCAAAAAAAGCCTTAAGAGGCGGTAAAAGTTTATTGGCAGCTGGTATTAAAAAAGTAAATGGAAAATTTAAAAAAGGGGATCATATCAAAATATTAGATAAATCTTCTAAAGAATTTGCAAGAGGATTATCCTCATTTTCTTCATATGAAGTAAAGAAAATACTAGGCCATCACTCCAAAGAAATTGAAAAAATATTAGGATATACTTCAAAATCTGAAGTTGTTCATAAAGATGATATGGTAGAAATTTAATGAAAAATTATTTATTAAAATTAGGAAAAAATGCAAAAAAAGCTTTTGTTGAAAAAGTGAATTCAAATAATAAAAATCAAGTATTAAAAGATTATTGTAGTTTACTTTTGAAAAACAAATTAAAAATAATTTCAGAAAATAGAAAAGATATAAAAAAAGCTAGAGAAAAAAAATTAAAAGAAAATCTTGTAAAAAGACTTTCAATTAATGAGGAGAAAATTTTTCAAATTATAAATTCAATCAAAATAATTATTAAATTTAAAGACCCTGTAGATAAAATTTTAGAAAAATCAAGAAGACCGAATGGACTAAAAATTGAAAAAATATCAACCTCTATAGGTATAATTGGGATAATTTACGAGAGCCGACCAAATGTTACATCTGATGTCGCATCTTTATGTTTCAAATCAGGCAATCCTGTAATTTTAAAAGGTGGTTCAGAGGCGTACAATTCAAATAAAATTTTAGCAAATTTATTTAGAAAATCTCTAAAAAAAAATAGAATTAATGAAAATTTTGTTCAATTTATTGATTATAAAAATAGAAAAGTAGTTGATTTTTTGTTAACTAAAATGATCAATTACATTGATGTAATCATTCCAAGAGGAGGAAAAAGTTTAGTAAAAAAAATTCAAGGTATTTCAAAAATACCAGTTATTGGACATCTAGAGGGAGTGTGTCATACATATATTGATAAAGATGCAAATTTATCAATGGCTAGAAAAATTATTTTAAATGCTAAACTAAGAAATACAGCAATATGTGGAGCAACCGAAACTATGTTAATTCATAAAAAAATATTAAAAAAATTTTGTAATCCAATATTGTCTAATCTTGAAAATAATGGTTGTAAAATAATTGGTGATAATCAAATTAAGAAATTTTATAATGGAAAAATTCAAACATCTAAAGAAAGTGATTGGTCAAAAGAATATTTAGCCTCAACTATATCTATTAAATCTGTTAATGACATAAATGATGCGATAAATCATATCAATAAATATGGAACAATGCATACAGATGCTATCATCACAAATAACCTTAAATCAGCGAAAATTTTTTTAAAAAAAATAAACAGCTCAATAGCAATGCACAATACTTCTACTCAATTTGCCGATGGTGGAGAGTTTGGTTTTGGTGGTGAGGTAGGAATTTCGACTAACACTCTTCCACCAAGAGGACCTATTGGTTTAAATCAACTTGTATCTTATAAATACCAAGTTTCGAGTAACGGTAAAATTAGAAAATAAATTGAAATTAAAAAAAACTAAGATTGGAATTTTAGGCGGATCGTTTGATCCTGCCCATAAAGGACATTTGTATATTTCTAAGCAAGCTTTTAAAAAATTTAGTTTAAAATCTGTTTTGTGGGCTATTACGAGTCAAAATCCTTTTAAAAAAAAAACTGCTAATAATTTAAAAAAAAGAATAACTTATTGCAAAAAAATTGTTAGTAAAAATAAGTTTATTAAAATTAAATATTTTGAAGATATCATTAAATCAAATAAAACTTCAGATCTTATAGACTATCTTTATGAGACTAAAAAATACCAATTATACTTTTTAATGGGAGCAGATAATTTAATTAATTTCCATAAATGGTATAAATGGAAAAATATTTTGAAAAAATCAAAACTAATAGTTTTTGATCGCCACGGATATAAAAAAAAATCTAAAAATTCAAAGATATATAAAAGCTTCAAAGGTAAAAAGGTTACTTTTGTTGAATTTAATAAAGTCAACATTTCATCTTCTCAATTAAGAAAAATTTGATAGTCTAAAATTAATTAATGTATAAAAATCAAGATCTCAAAGATATAATTATTAAAACTCTTGATCTAAATAAGGCTCACGATATTGTGAGTATAGAACTGAAAGATAAAAGTTCAATTGCTGACTATATGATTATAGCTAGCGGAACCTCCTCAAGACATATTCAATCTTTATCGGAACAAGTTTTAGAAAAGTTCAAAGACAATGGTCTAATAGAATCCAGGATTGAGGGTAAAGACAGTAATGAATGGAAATTAGTCGATGGAATAGATCTTATAGTTCATATTTTCCATCCTGAAAAAAGAAAATTTTATGAATTAGAAAAAATTTGGTCTGAGTTAATACCAAAAGAGAAGGTTATAATATGAGATATTGTTTAATAGTAATTTTATTTTTAAAAAATTTGCTTTTTATAAATCCATCTTTCTCAGCCGAAAATGACATTTATAAGAAGATCGATCTTTTCGGTGAGGTATTAGAAAAAATTAATGATGAATATGTTGATGAGATAGATCAATCAGAAAGTATGGATTCTGCTATTAATGGTCTTCTTCAATCACTAGATCCATATTCAGCTTATATGTCTCCAGAAATATTTAATGAAATGCAAACCGAAACTAGTGGAGAATTTGGGGGTCTTGGAATTGAGGTAAGTATGGAGTCGGGAGTGGTAAAAGTGATTTCACCAATCGATGATACCCCAGCTTCAGAAGCAGGTATTAAGGCAGGCGATTACATTGTTAAAATTGAAAATACGCAAGTACAAGGTAAAACATTGAGTGAAGCAGTTGAATTAATGCGCGGTCCAGTTGGATCAAGTATTGAACTGACTATACGAAGAAGAGGAGAAAAAAAAGCTCTCACCTTTAACATAACGAGAGAAATTATAGAAATTCAATCTGTTAAGACTGACTTACTAGAGAGTAATATTGGTTACATTAGACTTACTTCATTTAATGAAAATAGTGGTGAACAAATAGAAAAAAAAATAAAAGAGTTAGAAAAAAATCAAAATGTTAAAGCTTACATTTTAGATTTAAGAAATAACCCGGGTGGTTTATTATCTCAAGCTATAAGAATATCTGACTTTTTTTTAGATAATGGTGAGATTGTATCTACTAAAAGTAGACATTCCTCAGAGAACAGAAAATGGTTTGCTAAAAAAGGAGATCTAACTAACGGTAAAACACTAATGGTATTAATCAATTATGGATCTGCTTCTGCATCAGAGATAGTTGCTGGAGCCTTGAAAGATCATAAAAGGGCAATTATCTTAGGTGAAAATAGTTTTGGAAAAGGTTCAGTTCAATCTATCATTCCATTGAAAAATAAAGGAGCTATTAGGTTAACAGTTGCTAAATACTATCTGCCCTCTGGAAAATCTATTTCAGAGGTGGGAGTCAGTCCTGATATAAAGATAGATGAAGAGGGTGAAAAATTTAAGATAAAATCTGAAACTGATAATCAACTGAATTACGCTATTAAACTCTTAAACGGTTAGTATGGAGGAAAAATACAAGAAACTGCCGCTGAGAAGTGGGGTTGGAATAGTTGTCATTAACAAAGAAAATAAAGTTTTTGTTGCGAGAAGAATTGATAATTCAAAAAATTTTTGGCAAATGCCTCAGGGAGGAGTGGATGAGGGAGAAGATTTTTTAACAGCTGCTTATCGAGAATTAAAAGAGGAAACAAGTATCAAAAAAGTTGAGCTTATCGAGGAAGTTGACGGGCTTTTGACATATCTTTTACCAGATCGGTTATTAGGGATTATATGGAAAGGAAAATATAAAGGTCAAAAACAAAAATGGTTTTTGATGAGATATTTAGGTGAAGACAGTGAGATTAATCTTAAAACAGATAAACCAGAATTTTTAGATTGGAAATGGGTAGATTTAAAAGAAATAACTAAATTTGTAGTTGATTTTAAACTTCATGTTTACAAAGAATTACAAGAAAAAATTAAAAAAATACTAATTAATAGAGTTTAGAGCTATAATTTTTTGATCTGCTAGATATTTAGCTTGATCGCTTATTTCAGATTTATTTATCTCATCTTCGGTAGTTCTAATTAATTCTTGAATTTTATTTTTATCCACATCCTTTAAATTAAAAATAGAGCTAGTTAGAATTGACAAGTTATTATTTTTAAATTCTATAATACCATCCTCCACAAAAAACTTATCTACGCTTGATTTCGAGTAAATAGTAATGATACCTGGTTTTAAAAAAGAAATTATTGAAATATGATCTTTTAAAATTCCCATTTCTCCTTCGAAAGCTGGCACTACAACTTCTGTAACATCATTTTTTGAAAAAAAGGATTTTTCTGGATTTACTATTTCTATTTTAAACTCTTCACTCATTAAGCGGCTGTTTCTTTCTTCATTTTTTCTGCTTTTTCTATCGCTTCTTCAATTGTGCCTACCATATAAAAAGCGGCTTCTGGTAAATGATCGTATTCTCCTGAACAAATTGCTGAAAAGCCCTTAATAGTAGACTCAAGATCAACAAGTTTTCCTGGAGAGCCTGTAAAAACTTCAGCTACAAAGAAAGGTTGAGACAAAAATCTTTGTATCTTCCTTGCCCTTGCTACAACTAATTTATCTTCTTCAGATAATTCATCCATACCAAGTATTGCAATAATATCTTGTAAGGATTTATAAGTCTGTAAAACTTTTTGAACTTCTCTCGCAACCTTGTAATGCTCATCTCCGACTATTCTTGGGTCAAGAATTCTTGAGGTAGAATCTAATGGATCTACTGCAGGATAAATTCCAATTTCTGCTATTTGTCTTGATAATACTGTAGTAGCATCAAGGTGAGCGAACGATGTTGCAGGAGCAGGATCTGTTAAGTCATCGGCGGGAACATAAATTGCCTGAACAGATGTTATTGATCCTTTATTAGTTGTAGTAATTCTCTCTTGTAAATTACCCATATCTGTTGCTAAAGTTGGTTGGTATCCTACAGCTGAGGGTATTCTTCCTAAAAGTGCTGATACTTCAGACCCTGCTTGTGTAAATCTAAAAATATTATCAACAAAAAATAATACATCTTGTCCCTCTTGATCCCTAAAATATTCTGCAACTGTTAATCCTGTTAAAGCCACCCTTGCTCTTGCGCCAGGAGGTTCATTCATTTGGCCATATACTAAAGCTGCCTTTGAACCTGCTCCTTCTTTTTTAATTACTCCTGAGTCAATCATTTCATGATAAAGGTCATTACCTTCTCTAGTTCTCTCTCCAACCCCAGCAAAAACAGAGAAACCTCCATGCGCTTTTGCAACGTTGTTAATTAATTCCATAATCAAAACTGTTTTTCCAACACCGGCACCTCCAAATAAACCAATTTTTCCTCCTTTAGCATATGGTGCAAGTAGATCAATCACTTTGATACCAGTGACTAGAATTTCTGTTTCAGTTGATTGATCATTAAATTCAGGAGCGGCTCTATGAATTGGCCAAGTTTCTTTTGTTTTTACTTCCCCTCTTTCATCTATAGGTTCACCAATAACATTAATAATTCTTCCTAAAGTTTCAGGTCCTACTGG
>MDSV01168389.1_pt1 | contig 10677 bp, 5 predicted proteins | sample 810851 | NCBI WGS metagenome assembly MDSV01 (sample SAMN05326640, study PRJNA326480) | marine metagenome | isolation source: seawater | place: Atlantic Ocean: North East | collected 2012 | reverse complement strand
CAAAAAACCACCAATAGCTGGACTATTGGCAAGCAAGTGATCAAAGTTGTAACCAACAACGTCTATAGGATAATCGTTGCTGCCAACCGCTTTTTTTGCTACAATTTTAAGTTTGATTTCATCTACAACGAAAGCGGTGTCTTGAACTTTATCTGCTATAAAAGAAGCAGAATTGAATTCTTTGATTTCATTCAAATGCCCAATGTTAAAAGCACCCGCTGCATATCTAGTCTTATAAGGTTGTTCTTCGTGAGAAAACTTGAGCATAAGTTTTCCAGAACCAGACACGCTAGAAGATGTTAGATCTATGTACTCATCTGTATTTTGAGTTTTGATTATTTTAAGTAGTTCTTTAGATCCAGAATCTGTTAAGTTATTGTAATTATTATCATCAGATGTCCACGTTGACTGTACTGATGGATATATTGTAGTATCAAAAGTAGACAGCTGCATTTCTAATGGTTTAATTTCTCTGGTGATCCTATTTCCTACATCATCGGTCTTAACTAAAAGAGGAATCTGACTATTAGCACTCCAGCCAAAAACGTTACCCTTTGCAGCAATTTCTATGGCGCTTATTCTTATGTTATAAGTTGGGTTTAATCTGTTCTGAGACTGCGTAGATAATGGAGATCCATCGACTGCTAAGTAATCATTGTTAGTGTGTAAAAAAGAAGGTAGAGAGCATCCATCGTCATCATAGCCCAAATCAAAACCTTTATTAAATGCAATATCTGAACATTGTACGTCTATATCAAATGATAATGTGTACCCTTCCACATCTGGAAATTCTGGATAATCAGGGTGTTCAGTATCTTTTTTAGCATTGTTTATTTCTGGAGAAAATATATATGTCGAGTAGTTAAAATCATCTTTTGTGTAATCACTATCTCCCTTAATAGTCATCTCTTTATACTGAGTGATTAGATTGCCACTAGGGTCTTCAAAGAGGATATTATACATTCTATACGCAGGGGGTACAGCAGATTCAAAATTTGCTATTGGTGCAGAGGCTCTGACAAACAAAAAACTATCTCTAGGTGTAGAAAATGGTTTAGTAACTTGACATTTATATCTAAAAGTGCCATCCGTGTACACAGCTGATGGTTGTATAAATGTTTCTATGTCATCAGAAAGCCTTACGCTAGTATTAAAGTTTTCTTGATAATTACCAGTAAACACACCCTCATTAATACTTTCAAATAAATTAGTAGTTCCATTGACTCTATCTACTATGGTTTGACCATTTAGAGTATTTGTTATGTCTGCTGTGGGGTATAGCTTCTGAGTGGATTGAAAATTAGGTATGCTATTAATCTCTGTGAGATCGCCACCGATCTTATCAGTATAAGAATTTCTAACTATACCATCTCCAAGAACTCTAATCTTAAGATGCATATCCACTTTGTGGATGTCTCTTATAGAGGAATTACCAGCAATTTTAGCGCTAACACCTACGTAATGTCTAGTCGCGTTAGCTCGTACTGAACAGGTAGAAGACAGTCTAGAAGAACCGTTATGAATCTGATGTTCAAAAGTTCTTATCTTAGGCTTGGAACGCAAATGTTTTTTAAGCCGAACAACTTGGACTACCAAATCTCGTATTTTAGAGTTGCTGCTCGTCCTTGCGAGAGCGTTTGGTGGCGGTATGCAGTTTAAATCATCTGACATGTTTCACCTATGCTACTTCGCTTTCACTTTCAACGACTTTACCGTTATTATTTACTTGTAAATTTTGGAACCTTCTGCCAATGTCAGCAAGCAATTGATCTTTAAGTTTATTAGTGAGATTTTGTAGGAACGAACCTCCAGTTAGATTGACATTTATATTAGTTGGTTCTAGCTGCACAGTAAATTTAGTGCTTTGTAAGGCTTCAATACTTTTTAGGATAGTGTTGTTAAAATTATCTAGTACATTAACGAAATTAGACATAGCAGAACTATCGAATCCCATGCCACCGCCGCCAGATTCAGGACCAGTAGATCCATTTGCTCTATAAACAACGCCTCCTCCTGACATGTTAGCAGCAGTTGCAGCTCCAGCACCCTGCGCACCACTATTCATTTGTCTTAACATATTAAGATTATTACCACGCTGAACTGCTCGTCTATTGACAACAAACTCTCCGGGTGTGAGCATTGCGGGTACAGTGTCTGTGCCTCTTGGTGAGAAATCAATGAGTTTGCCTTTGCTTGCATAAACCATTCCACCTCTAGCCATACTTTCTGATATAGCCTTATCTTTTTCTACTCCAGCTGCTTCTAGTTGTTTGTTAGCTGCGTCTACTTGCATTTGAGCTGCTTCTTGCTCTGCCTGACCAAATGCGGGCAACGTAGCAGCCAGTGCTTGTATTTCTGCGTTTGCTGCTTGCTCTGCTGGTGATCCCATCACTCCTCTGTTAGCCATTCCAGCAGCCATAGCTGGGTCCATACCTCTAGCTGAGAGTGTGGCCTGTGCTGCCTTGTCCAATAACCCACCAGCACCACCAATGGCTTGACCGTTAAGTTCCGTAGCGCCAGAAGCTTGCATTGCTTTAAGTTCATCAAAAGCATTCTTGAGAGTATCAGCATCAAAATCTCCAGTGTTGCCAGAAGCAATCGCTCCAATAGCACCCTGAGTTGATTGAGCCTTGAAGAACGAATCTATGTCTCCAGACATCAATGCGTCAAATGAATCTTGTTCTAACTTGTTCTTTGCCTTAATTATATTTACTTCTTGTTTCTTTATATTGATTAAACTACGTGTCGTAGCCAACAACTCTGCATTTTGTTTTGCTAGCGCTGAACCTTTTTGCTCATTAGCTTGGCGTTCTTCGTCAGACATATTGCCAATATCGCCAGCGCCAGTGCCAATGTCTAGATTTCTGTTTATTGATACGGCTCGTTGACCACCTCGAATCTCTGCTTGTTGTTTTCTAATGTCAGCAGCAGTACCACCTTGCAATGGTCCTACGCCAGCAGCTCCAGCTCCAACGTTACCTTTTTCAATAGCGAGTTCTCTTTGTCTACCAGTAGTTAAAGCTTTTCCACCAGCTTCAGAAATAAGTTTTTCTGATTCTAGTTTTAAATCTACTGTCTTCTTAGCAGCGTCAATTAATTGGTTCTCAGCATCAATTCTTCTCTTAGTGATATCTAGTACTGCTTGTCTGTACTGATTCTCTGCCTTCATTATAGTTTCAACTTGTTTAAGCGAAGCCTTGCCGACTTCACCAAACACTTCTTCTATCTGGCTAAAGTCACCCTTTGCAATTTTATCAAAATCAATGTCTACGCCACCAAGAGCATCTTTAAATTGTTGTTTAACCTCGTCAGGCATACCCTTTGGAAGTATACTATCTATAAGTGTCTCGACTTGCATTTCTGGGGCCATTGCCGCCAGACCTTTACCGCTGTCTGCCTGTAGTGATTGAGAGAATTTCTTAAGACCTTCTTTAGAAGCTTTTTGAGCAGCAAACGTGGCTGTCATGTTTTGTTTGAATTTTTTAATCTGGTCTCCACCAGCTCCAAACTCGTCTAACACTCCACCAACTTCATCCATCGCTTTGCCAAAGTCAGATTTAGTGATACCAACAGCGGCTGATGTTGCAGCACCCTCAAGAAGTTTAAAACTATTCATCAAAGTTGATTGACCAGCTTTTTTATCTAGATTAGCTAGACCAATACTCATAGCGTTGGCAGCGCCAACAGATTGATTCAGGCCAAGATTCATGGCTTTAAAAGCTTTGATATTTATCTGAACTTCTCTATTAAGATTTTCAAGAGACTTGTCCATGTCTTTTGCCATACTGCCTAAAGCTTCAGCTTCTGCTCTCAAAATATCAGCAGTGCCTGAGTCTCCAGCTACGTCGGCTTTACTAGCGGCTAGTATTTTTTTTCGTTGTTCTTCTCTTAATGCATCTGGGCTACTAGCACCTAGAGCTGCTTTAGCGTCATCAATGCTGCCACCAGCACTAAACGTGCTACGGGCAACTGACATGCTCATTTGTTTTTCTATGCCGAATGCTTTTTGCCTCTGACCCATAGCCTCTTCTGAGCGCTTCTTATTCTCAGCATCTATTCTAGTATTTCTAGTTCCAGCACTTTCGCCAAGCATACCACCCAAAGTAACTACATTTCTTAGTCCACCAACAAAACCCGTAGACTTACCAGCAGCGTTTGCAGCGTTGGCTTGTTCAGCCATTTGCATATTTGTTTTAGCTTCTTGTGTTTTTGCTTGTATCTTAGACAAGCCCTCCGCAGCAGATATAGTACCAGCTTCAAGATCCTTCATCGCTTCTGAGGCAATCTTTTGAGCCTCTGTTAATGCTTTAGCTGTTTTAGCACTTTGTATTCTAGCAGCTATATCTGACTTGATTGCTGCTGAACTCTGACCACCAAAAAAACTACTAATACCAAGTAAAAATTCATTACCAGCATCACCAAACATAGATGCTATACCACCAATTACACCACCAAAATTATCTTCAGCTGCTTTAGCCATAGCTAAAGATTGTGCTTCCCCAGTATTTCCTTTTTCTACAGATTTATTTAATCTATTTTCTAAATCTCTAAAGCCGCTAATTACACCTCCAAGTACAGCTCCAGCACCAGCAATGATTGCTATTGGTCCAGCAGCAGCCGCAAGCATTGGTGCAAATGTTCCAAGAGATCCACCAAAAGTTCCAAGCAGTCTAGTAACACTGCCAAGACCTTTACTAAGGGTAGGCATTTTAGAAGACAGCATCTTCATTCCTGAACCCATCTTGCCTCCGACTTTACCAGCAAAAGTTCCTTGACCTTTGAGCAAACCTTTTGCAGCTTTGGCTTGACCCTTATTTAAAACAGGTCCAGCTCCACCTCTAGATTTACTCAACTGTTTGACTATCTTCATATCTCCTTTAATGTTTGTTGAGAGCTTTCCTTGCTGACCTAGTTTCATGCTATTTCTAAAGTTTTTAAATGATTTCATCATGCTACCCATCATCTCAGACTTCATAGCAAGACTAACCATCTGCACGGTCGTAGCAAAACTAACAAGCGTAGAAATAGCTTCCATTCCCCCAGCAGCCATTCGCGTCATCGCACCACTGGTTTCGTCTACCGTTGGGGTAAGCATACCTAAAGCCATTTGCGCTCCAAGTAATCCATCAGTCATAGCGCCCATACCAGTAAGGCCACCACCACCACCCTTTTTACCACCGCTTTTAAGCGTTTGCGCACCAGCCTTTTTAAACTGACTAACAATACCACCATCAGCATATTTATTCATATGACTGAGATTAGAGTAGCCAATGCTTTTCGCAGATTGCTTATTAACAACAAACTCACCCGGAGTCAACAATGCAGGAACTGTGTCTGTGCCAACTGAACCGCCAGCAGCGAACCTATTAACTTTAGTGGACTTTGGTGATATTTCTACCATGCTTCCAAGCTTTAGATTATCAGCATTAGAAGTCAACTTGTGTTGGCTTAAACCATCTTTTTTAAATTGATGACGAAGAAGTTTGTCTACTAACACGCTATCATCTACAGATGTTCTTTTTACTTCCGCTTCCTTGCCCATGTATTTACCATCAAGTGGATGAGTAGCACCATATCCGGCTGGACTTTTAAAGTTTGTCGTAGCTTCCAGCAATGCTTCCAACTGTGCGCCTTGCTGTATAGCATTAGCACGGTTCCATGCAGCAACGTCTTTGTTTCTGGCAGCTTTTACTTTTTTGCCTTGCCCCTTGTGTTTTCTAGCAATCAATGTTTTAACATCAAATGTTTTAAGATCTATATCAGCAGTGGCTGTATCTTTAGAGTTAAACTCATTTATGCCTCTCTCAAAGACATCTCCTTTATCTTTAGTTAGTTTTTTGTTTGATCTTCTAATGTTCGATTTTGCAAAACTACTATTTAAAGAAGAAATTGAATCAGTAACAGTACCCCCTTTAGCATACTTGTTCATCTGACTTAAAGCGCCTCCTCCAATGGCCTGTGCGCTTTTCTTCCTAATAACAAACTCGCCGGGGGTGAGCATAGCTGGTACGCTATCACTATTTCCAGAACCCGGAACAAAACCACCCTTATTAAAACCTTTGGCTTTACCGCCTAAAGCACCAGCAATGCTTCCAGCAAAACCTCCCAAACCTTTGACCATTTTTACAGCAGCAATGGCAGTAATAATTGGTAATATAACTTTTAAAGAATCTGCTACTTTAATTAAAGCAGAGGCAAGTCCTAAAGCGCTAGCAGCCATTATCTGGAATGTAGGTGTCTTAGTAACATTATCAATGAGTTCTAGAAATTCTTCTTTTACTCTCATAATCTTCACAGCTAGAGAGAGCTGGGCTGTAGCGGCATCTCTTGCTAGAGAACTACTACCCTTTTGAGCAACGTTCAAAGCTTCTTGTGCAACCCTAAATTCTTGAATCAATGGAATGACTTTACCGATCTGTCTAAAACCACCAAGTTCTTCAGCGATTTTAATAAAGGTAACATCACCCTGCTCAAGACCCGCTAAGGCAGAACTAAGTCTTTTGACAGCTTCAAAAGGACCAACAAATTTACCATTCAAGTCCGTGAGTTCTACGCCAAACTGCTTCATGAACTCAATAGTTTTTGGACGTTGAATACGAGTAAAAATGGTTCTCAAACCAGTAGCAATACTTTCAGCAGACTCTCTCGTAGTAGATCTAACACTTGTAAATAATGCAATGAGTTCATTTAGATCACCGCCAGCAGCCTTAAACACACCACCAGTTCTACGAACAGCAGCGATTAAGTCACCTGCCTCAACAGCGAACTTACCAGCGACAGCATTCACAGCACCAAGTTGCGCTTCTAAAGCAGCCGCACCCTTCTGGAACTGATTGAAAATAGCAACTGCGCCTTCAGCTGTAGAAGCGATGTTGTCAAAAGTTGGGGCTAAGTCTGTTCTAGCCAAAGTCTTTAATGCGACTTGTGTTTCCTTGGCAGAAAGACCCGCCTGTGACAATACTCTACTAACATTTAATAATGAACTAGATCCAACGCCTAGCTGTGTTGATAGATTTCTGACACTAGATGTAAGGAATTCTAATTGTTTAGCGCTACGTCCCGTAACCTGAACAATCTTAATAAGCTCCCGTTCAAACTTAATAGATTCATCAATAGCACCAGATAGTGTATTTGTGAACAAGCTCACTGCTCTAGTGGCAATTGCCATAGCAGAAAAACGTCTTACAGCAGCTGCAAAATTTTTGCCCATACGTGCCGACTGCTTAGAAGCGTTCGACATGTTCTTTGATAATTGTTGAACTTGCTTATTAGCTTGGGCCGTACCTTTGACGTTAACGTTAACATTAACGCCTTTCAACTGTTTTCTTATTTGATTTACAACTTGCTTTGTATTATTTGGAGCTTTTAGTTGTAATTGTGCTGTTAAGACAAACTTAGACACATAATCATCCTTATGCTTTAACTGCTAGGCTTTGCAGGCGTTGCCTTTTTTCTAGTTCTTTTTGGCTTAGGCTTGCTTTCAGCTTTTGCAGTTTCTTCATGTATATCATCTATATATGTAACGGATGGTACATAATTACCATCATCGTCAAGTAGATTTCCATCTAAATCTGTCCTCTTTCCTTCGTCATTAATATAATGACCTAGCTCATTTATCCTTCTGCCCTCAGTATCTACCATGTTACCGTCATTATCTATCAAAGATAAGTCATCGTTGACTAAGTGCTGATCCTTCAAAAACTTGTTTTCAGGAAGATTAGCCTCAAAATTCTTATCTAAAGAATACATTAATTCAGCCATTGCTGTCGCCGCAGCGTATGCAATAGGACCGTCTGAATTTATACTGTAATCTTCTACATCTTTATACACAGGATCGCCATTTTCATAGAAAGTTGACCTAGATACAATAAAGTCAAATTTAGCATTATCTGCCAAGGCTTCTGCGGTATTTTGCTCCAGCTCCATCTTCTGAGCGATAAGGTCTCTTAATTTCATTCTTTGGACCCTCATCTCGATGGCAATATTCTTAGCTTCTGACGCTTTCATCTGCTTCTCTCCACCGCCAGTGTAGAGCTTTTTTTCTAGATTCTGAATGTCTTCAGACAGTACGACTTGTTCTAAGTCTTTTGCCCTATTCCAGATATTATTTTCATACATAAAATTCTTTAGTTCTTGCTTGGTCATGATCTTCTCACGCACACAATCTGTCCAAACTTTGGCAGAAACTCTCTGTGAGTCTGCAAGAACTTTACCAGAAGGCTTTCTGATGAACACCTTCTTTTTAGTTCCGTCTTCCATTTCAACTTCCAAATTAATTTTATTGTCCTTGCTCATTTTGCTTCTCCTCTAGAATATCTGGTGGTAAAAAAGAAATGTCATGATAATCTTTGTCAGCAACAACTGTATAGTTAGCCAACTCTGCATCTACATTTCTCAATTGATGATTTCCTTTGTCCAAAACGTCAGATCTGAGATCATTAAATAAATTTCTCATTTCTTGTTTTTTTTCTTCACTTATCCCCTCGTGTTCCCACAAAAAACCAAAATGTTTTTCTATGCTACTTAAAGCACCAATCATTGTGGTTTGTATTTTCTTTTTCATATTTCTAGAAAGCCTAACTTTAGACTTTTGTTCATGTATTTCTTCTCTTCTTGATTTATAATTTTTCATGTTTGACTCGCTGATTCTCTTAGTGAAGTTTCCAAATCAGGAACTGGCATACCATTATTGAGTACGTCGATGTCAAGACCATCTTGATTAGCTGGTATAAAGACATGAGAGGCGTTGTCCATTTTTCCACTTTTACTCATCAATGATTCAGCTTCAGACTCAGCCCTTTCCTTCTTACGTTTGTTATTCTGTTTAATAAACCATCCATCTAGCATGTCGTCATCTGCCATAACATCTTCACTAGGACAGTCCATTGATTCTTGTATATTATCATACAAATTTGCCCACGTTAATAAGTTTTTTTGATTAAATGTTAAGTCAGTATTTTTTCTAGTTTTAAAAAGACTAAAGCCATGTCCTTTATTATTCCATATGCCCTTCCAATGTTGGGTTCTTGCTAAGTGTCTAATAATACTCTCTGATAATAAAGAAGAATGCCACAGTCCAACAATGTCATCATATCTTTCAGAGCGATATCTTTTTTTATTCTTATAAGTAGTGCGCTTGAGAATATATATAAGTCTAGCAGTCTGAGCTATAAACTCACAAGTATGTTGAGTAAAATCAGACTTTGGAGCAAAGAGGTCTTGAATTAAATTTTTAACTTGTTCAACACGAATGCGACTTTCTTTTGTCGCTTTTTTATTATTTCTATTGTCAAATAGAGTAACTTTAGACTGATCTAGTTTCTTTACTAAATCATCTTTTCTTGTATAGAAATTAGATTGCAAAAGTTTTTGTTCAACCATCCAGCGTTCTAGTCCTTCATCTGTCATTATATCATTCCCTATAGCGTTGTCATAGGCTTCTGTATAAACCTGACAACCCTTCCTTAATAAATCCATCGTTGGCGGTACTATTACTAAGTCATCTTTAGTAACGATACCGCAACGAATAGATTGTATCAAAAATTCCTCTTCGTCCGTCCTCATTATATCCTAAGCGATCTTAGTTTTTATGATGAAATGGTTACGAAACTCCACTGTTAACGTGAGTTAAGTCATTAAACCCAGTAAAGGACTCACTAATAGAAACATTTCCACCACCAACATCACCACCACTTCGACTAATGCTAGCCCGTCTAGCACCAGACAACGCCCAACTTTTGGGACCAGCAACTGTAACAATTGGATTGTAGCATTCATCTTTTAGTTTACTTCCACTCTCAATAGTTCCAGAATTAAAACCACCAATTCCACCAGACGCAGCAGCTGGACTGAGATGATGCTCTACTTCCATAGAAGTTTCGATGGGGAAGGTTGCGAATTTACCAAATGGTAGAGATTGACCAAGCACTGAAACCTTCTCAGTACTCGCATCCATACTCATAGACCAAGAAACTACATTTGGAATAGGAGAAGAAGAAGCAGCATCGCCGGAGCAACAATCTTCTCTGTACTGTCTATCAAAGCTAGTAAAGTCAGGTCTATCAACAACTGTACACATCTCAGCTGCTGTAGGGCCAGTAATGGAATCTTCTGTTCCCGACGTAAATGCGGTACTACCAGAATTTACCATTGTCAAACTTTCTGTAACTGGACCGTCTGTACCCATTTGCGCAGAATATGAACTAATAATAGCACTTAATTTTATAGATGCAAATGTGTCTGAGTTAGCTCCCGTCTGATACACGAGTTCTACATTTTGCGCGGTGTCGAAAAATGAGGTGTCAAATCCCGAGTATCCCAAGTGACCCAAAAGAGTATTTTCTGTACTCATCAACGCAGCCTCTAAAGTAATTTCAAGATCCATATCTTGAAGAAGTGTTTGGACGTTAAAAGTACCAAAAGATGCAAAACTCTCAATATTAGTTGTAGAACTAGTACCTACGCTTTGCACACCTTTGACTTCTACGCCACCGATGTATACCGACTGTAGTTTATAAAAGATACGACTAAAACTTGCCATTATAATTCTCCTGTTAGAAGCCTATTTTTTCGATTGTCGAGGTAACGACCCCAATATGTATATTAGAGTTAATACTTATCGCCTGCTGCGATCTTGTATCTTTGATTCTGATATCTACCAAACGATGATTAGATATT
>MDSV01203649.1_pt1 | contig 10678 bp, 7 predicted proteins | sample 810851 | NCBI WGS metagenome assembly MDSV01 (sample SAMN05326640, study PRJNA326480) | marine metagenome | isolation source: seawater | place: Atlantic Ocean: North East | collected 2012 | reverse complement strand
GACTCTAAGTTAATATATGATTGGCAAAAAAATCCAAAAACCAGAAAGTATGCAATTCATTCATCAGTTCCTTCATGGGAGGATCATGTTTTTTGGATGAATCAAAAAATTAATAGCAAATTGTCTTTCTTTTGGATCATTCTTCATGACGGAATAGCTAGAGGAGTTTTAAGGCTTGATCCTATTAATTTAGGTGAAGGAGATGGATACTTAATTTCAATTTTTATTGATCCCAAAAAATATGGTTTAGGTATTGGTAAAAAGGCTATTGATATTGCCAAATATATTTTTTTAGGAACAACACTTTATGCAAAAGTTTTAGAAAATAATAATAGATCAATTTCTTTATTTTCTCGCTCAGATTTTAAATTTCGAGAAGATCTTACTTATTTCGAATGGAGATGAGATAATACCTTCTAGATAATTATTTATCTTTACTCATGAGAAGTTCTCAAATACAAGTTGATAATAAAAAAATTGGAAAAGGTTTTGAGCCTTTTATAATTGCTGAAATGTCTGGTAATCACAATCACTCTCTTGAGAATGCATTAGAAATTGTCCAGTCCGCTGCTGATTCAGGAGTAGATGCAATAAAGTTGCAAACCTATACACCTGACACTATTACTCTTGATGTTGATTCAGATGATTTTGTAATAAATGATCCAAAAAGTATTTGGAACGGTAAAAGGTTGTATGATTTATATAAACTTGCATATACTCCATGGGAATGGCATAAACCAATTATGCAAAAAGCAAAGGAATTAGGTTTAATTTGCTTTAGTTCTCCTTTCGATGAGACTGCAGTAGATTTTTTAGAAACTCTTGATGTTCCTATATACAAAATTGCTTCATTTGAAAATAATCATTTGCCACTTATTCGAAAAGTTTCTGAGACGGGCAAACCTGTTATTATTTCGACAGGGGCGTCAACTCTTTTTGAGCTAGATGAATTAGTTCGGACTGCAAGAGATGCTGGTTGTAAAGATTTAATTTTACTTAAATGTACTAGTAGTTATCCTGCGTCGTCACTGAATAGCAATATTCTTACAATTCCTCATCTCAGAAATCTTTTTAATTGTGAGGTAGGTTTATCAGACCATACTTTAGGAATTGGTGCTTCCTTAGCTGCAGTCTCACTAGGGGCAACTTTAATCGAGAAGCACTTCACATTGGATAGAAATAATGGTGGAGTTGACAGTACATTTTCTATGGAGCCTAATGAGATGAAAAGTCTTGTAGTTGAATCTAAAAATGCTTGGCAAAGCCTTGGTAAGGTTTCTTATGAACTATCATCTTCAGAAGAGAAATCAGTTAATTTTAAGCGTTCTATTTATATTTCAAAAGATATGAGTTTAGGAGATGTTTTTACTGAGCAAAACCTAAGAATTGTTAGGCCTGGAAATGGTTTGCATCCAAGATATTATGACAAAATTTTAGGAAAGAAAGTTTCAAAAGATGTAAATGAGGGTACCGCACTCGATTGGGATCATATTTTTTAAATTGAAAAAAGTTTAAATGGATATAGGTAAACAAATGTATGGTTGGGCAGTTGATCTCTTTGGAGTTAACCGAAGCATTACTGGAGATGGCGTGCGCGAGACTTTGGCATATTTTTCTAATTTGATTCCAGATTTAACAACCAAAAGTATCGCTAGTGGCACAAAAGTTTTTGACTGGACAATTCCAGATGAGTGGTCAATTAATTCTGCATATATAGAAGATGAGCATGGTAATAGAATTATTGACTTTAACGATAATAATCTTCACGTTGTAGGTTATTCTATACCAGTTGATCGCTTTATTGATCTAGAAGAGCTTAAAGAGCATTTACATTCTATTCCAGATCAACCTGATGCAATTCCTTATGTGACATCATATTACTCAAGGACTTGGGGTTTTTGTATGAGCCATAAGCAAAAGAGTTCTCTTAAACCTGGAAAGTATAAAGTATCTATAGATAGCAAGATTTACCCTGGGTTTCTAAATTATGGAGAACTAATTATTCCAGGAGAGACCAAGGAAGAAGTATTAATATCTACCTATATTTGCCACCCTTCAATGGCAAATAATGAATTGTCAGGTCCTGTAGTAACAACAGCTTTGTCTCAATGGTTGCTTTCATTAGAGAAAAGAAAGTATACATATCGAATTATTTTTATTCCTGAGACAATTGGATCTATTGCCTACTTGAGTATGAATATAAAACATATGAAGAATTATACTGTTGCTGGGTTTGTTGTTACTTGCATAGGCGATAACTTATCTTACTCTTTTATGCCTTCGAAAAAAGGAAATACCCTTGCAGATCGAGCTGCACTTCATACATTAAAAAATAATGTTAAGAATTTCACTCAGTATAGTTTTTTAGAGAGGGGAAGTGATGAGAGGCAATACTGTAGTCCTGGAGTTGATTTACCAGTCTGCTCAATAATGAGAAGTAAATATGGAACTTATCCTCAATACCATACATCACTTGATGATTTATCATTCATTAATCCAGAAGGCTTGAAAGGTGGTCTTGACATCATAAAAAAAACTCTTCAAGCAATTGAATTAAATAATTATTACTTGAATTTATCAATTTGTGAACCTCAATTAGGAAAGAGAGGGCTTTATCCAAACACAAGCACAAAAGATACTTTTTCTGAGACAAGAAGGATGATGAATTTATTGGCCTATGCCGATGGAAAAATTGATTTAATTGATTTGGCAAATAAAATTGATGAAGATATTAATAATCTTTATCCATTAGTTGATAATTTACTTAGTTCTAAGCTTTTAAAAAAAAACAACCTTTGATATTAAATTAAACAATGAAAAAAATACCATTGATTCAATATCTTCCTTTAACCCGTCCCAAGGCAGCTAAACTTTTCTTGAAAAAGCTACATAAGGCTAAAGTTATGTCAATTCTAGATTTGGAAGATAGCGCTCAAGACCCTTTTAGTAAAAGTAAAACTGCTAAGCTTAAGGTTTTAGCGAGAGATGGCTTAGAACTAATTTCAAAAGATACTGGCATTTTCTATACTTCAAAAGTATATATAAGAATTAATTCTATTGATTCGGCATTTTATAATAATGATGTGAATTCGGTTATTTCTGCATATGAAAATGGTATGCAAATTTCGGGAGTTTTTTTACCTAAAGTAGAAAATTATTCATGCATTGAAGACTTAACAAGAAAACTTTCTATAGTTAATAAAAAAGTTGAAATTGTTGCTATGATCGAAACAGTTGAAGGATTAAATAATTTAGAAGAAATACTCAATTTAGATGCTAAAAATGAATATATTTCCCGAGTTCATTATGGACATTTTGATTATTGTTTAGATGCCAAAATATGGCCTTTTCTAGATCCAATCCATAATGATTTTTGGTCTGTAGTTGAAAAAGTTGTAAAGCTAGTTCAAATAAGTAATAAAACTTACATACATACTCCTTTCCCTTTTACTAAAAATGAAAAATTATTTTGGGACTCTTCATTTCATCTTAAAAATTTATATCCTATGCTAGATATTTGGATTTGTACTTTAAATTCAGAACTATCATTATCTTCTCAGCCCTCCAAAGTGACTAACCTCGAGATTTCTCATCCAAATTTCTCTAAATCTTTTTTAATTAATGAGGCTAATAAAATTTGCAAAAATTTCTTAGAAGGTAGAGCAAATAAAAGATCATTTTCGGTATCTGATGAAAGGTTTATCCCTCCTCACCAATACTTTGCTGCTATGAATTATCTGGAAAAAATTCAAAAATAATGAAAATTCTTGACTCGAACTATAAATCAAAAAAACTTGAAAATGAATTAACAAGCTGCTTATCCCAAATTGGTTTGCGTTCTGATGACAATATATACATTACAGGTAATATGGGCTTATTAGGGAAAGTTAGGATAAAAAAAACTCATAAATTGGAAGCATTTCTTAATTCATTTTGGAACATTATTGGTAATAAGGGAACGATCTTTTCTCCTGCTGCTTCTATGAATTTATGTAATACAGATATTCCATTCGATATTGAATTAACAAAATCACATGAAATGGGGTCATTCGCAGAATACATTAGAAAGCTACCTAATGCAGTTAGAAGCCTTCATCCTTTTTGGTCAATAGCTGGAATAGGGGCTAATGCGCACTTATTAAATAAAGTTTCTCGACATGCTTATGGTGCAGGCTCTCCATGGAGCCATTTGTTAAACTTAGATGCTACCCAAGTGAATGTTGGTATAGATCCTGCTAGGGCAGTTACCCTTATTCATCATATTGAAACTTTAGTAGGTGTTCCATATAGATACACAAAGGAGTTTATTCATCCTATTTTAAAAAATGGAAAAGTTAAATATGAACCTTTCTACCAATCAGTTTTTTATAATGAAAGTAAAGTAAAGAAAAGAGTTGCTCTAAATGAACATTACTTTAATGAGCTTGAATTAAGAGGAAAAATTCAGTGTAGCGTTCATTCTTCAGGTCTAGAGTTTAAGGCATTTAAGATGAGGGATTTCTATGAAGTAGCATTAGAATTCTTTATAGATAATATGTACAATTATCTTGAGGAAGTTCCAAATATTAAGCCCTATAAAAATTAGATTTTAATGAATTACAGAAAAGAGATAGATGGTTTAAGAGGTATTGCTGTTTTAGCAGTGATTTTTTATCATGCTGGAATTAGCTCCTTTTTCTCAGGTGGTTATGTTGGAGTTGATGTATTTTTTGTTGTTAGTGGCTATCTAATAACTTCTATTATTCTTACTGAAAAAAAAACAGGCACATTTACCTTTATTGATTTTTATAATAGACGTGCAAGGAGAATACTCCCTGCATTATTTTTTGTAATGCTTTGCTCGATTCCAATAGCGTTTTACTCCATGGATTCAGAGCAATTAAAAGCATTTTCTAGTAGCCTTATTGCAGTAGTAATTTTTGCATCAAATGTATTATTTTTCCTTGAAGATGATTACTTTAGAGTGGCAAGTGAGTTAAAGCCATTTTTACATACGTGGAGTCTAGCTGTAGAGGAGCAATTCTATATATTTTTTCCACCATTTTTGTTAGCTGTAATCCATTTTAGAAAAAATCTCTTACTGGTTATTTTTTCTTGTATAGCTTTAATGAGTATTTTATTAGCTCAATTTGGGGGTAATTTAATGATGAGTTCGCCCTATATTGAGCCATTCTGGTCATGGGAAGATATTCCAGGTTGGGCATTTTATTTGGCGCCAACAAGGGCATGGGAGCTTATTTTAGGTGTTATAGCAGCAATTTACTTAATAGATAAGCCTTTTAAAAGTAGCTTATTAGCTGAGTTTTTAAGTCTTTTAGGGTTAGTATTAATTATTTATTCAGTCTATAATTTTCACTCAGGAACGTCAATCCCTGGATTAATCGCTTTAATTCCAACATTTGGAACATTTCTTTTAATCTTATTTGCAAATTCAAAGAATTATGTTGGTAGACTTTTAGGTAATAAATGTATTGTTTGGGTTGGTTTGATTTCTTACAGTGCATATTTATGGCATCAGCCAATATTTGCTTTTGCTTACCATTTGAATAATGAAAAACCATCTGCTTTTGGTATTTATATTTTAATATTTCTAAGCTTAATAGTTGGGTATGCGAGTTATCAATATATTGAAAAACCTTTTAGAAATAAATCTAGGTTTTCTACAAAGCAAATCTTTACTTCAGCATTATTATTCTCAATTTTTTTTATTGCTGTTGGTATTCTAGGTCATAAAACGAATGGTTTTTTTGACCTTAAATATAGTTGGGTACAAGATGATAAAAAATATTTAATAATTGATAAGCAAGAGCTATTAAATGAAAGGGAGAGTTTTTGGTCACATAATATGAAAGATAAATTATCTAGTAGTTTTAATAATAACAATAATAAAACTAAAATATTAATTATTGGAGACTCCCATGCACAAGATCTGACAGCTACCTTCTATCTTAATAATGCTTTGAAAGAGAAGTATGAAGTAAGATTATTGCCATTTGATGAAACTTGTATTGAGGGACTAAATAATCAAATAAACTTGAGAAAACTTTGCCGTAATTGGATTCATAAAATTGAAAATTCAAATTTAGCAGATTTATCTAATTTAATTTTAGCTTCATCAAGATGGAAAGAAGAGAGTATTAATTTTTTGCCAAATCTAAAAAAATGGTTTGGCCAAAATCAAAATAAGCTTATGATAGTTGGAAGGACTGCGGAATATACCAAAATGGTTGATGAAGTTGCATTAGAAATTGCCAAAAATACTACTTCAAAAAATGTCATTAATGAAAATCAGCAACTTGCTCTATATTTTGATAATAATATTGATCTAATTAATACCAGAATATCGGTTATTTCAGAAAAATTAAATATTCCTTTTTTGGATCGAGTTAGTTTGAGTTGTGATGAATCGTTTGAGGAGTGTAGTTTTTTTAATAAAGATAATAAGCCATATTATTTTGATTATGGACATTGGACTAAGGAGGGATCAATTTTTTTTGGAGATAAAATTTTTGATTCAGACTGGCTAACTCTAATGGAATCAAGGCTTTCTAATTAGTCCAATTTTTTAATGAAGAATATAAATTATAAACTTCTTGTTACAACTGGACTTAAAGCAACTTGGGGGAAAGGATCAGAGAAAATTGTTTTTTTAGGTGCTTGGTGTAAAACTTATTCACAAAAAGAATACATTCAATCATCCCAAGCGAGTACTGTCAAATATCATTGGTCCAGTAGAAAAAAACTAAGAAATGATTATAGTTATCTTGAAATACTTTTTGAACGAAGTTTGACTGAGCTAGCTTCATCTTTAAATAGTTACCATAATACCAATTACTCACTAAGGTATTGGAGAATTGTCCTTGGCCCATGGTTGCTAAGTTATGTTTCTGTTATATGGGATAGATGGGAGAGTTTAAGATTTGCCTTTGAAAATGAAAAGTTTGATTTTACAATTTCAATGATGTTAGAGGCTGAAAAACTTGTTCCATTTGATTTTTTTAATTGGGACCAACTAATTATTGATGATCTTTGGAATCATCATTTATTCAATAAAATAATTGAATTTAATTATAAGGATAAAATTAAAATCAATTATTTGAAATACGAAGGATCATATGATTTAAATAAAATTAATAAAACTAGATTTAATCATAAACAAAAGCTAATCAATATAGTAGATTGGCTTTTTGGGAAATTTCAAAAAAATTATAAAGTTATATTTGTTAGTAGTTATTTCTCTTTACCAAGCCTTATTAAATTAGCTCTCAAGCTAAGACAATTTCCTAGAATTCATTCTATATTTTTTCAAAGTATTAATATAGATAAAAATTTTCAATCAAAGCGAAACTTAAAAGTTAATATAAAACCAACTAATCTTTTTGAAGAATTCTTTACAAATAATATTACTGATCAAATTCCATTTGTTTATCTTGAAGGCTATAAAACTTATATTAATAAAATTTCTGAAATCGATTTAAGTAGTGAAATTATTTTTACTGCAAACTCACATCTAAACAATGATATTTTTAATTTATGGTGTGCAAAAAAAGTAGATGAAGGATCAAAGTTATATACATCTCAACATGGTGGAGGGATAAAGTCAGAGATGACTGTTTTCCGTCATCAAGAAAAAATTTCTGACAAGATGGCTGTATGGCATATGCCACTTGAAGACTGCCATGTTCAATTACCAGCTAATAAGCTAATTAGTATTCCACAAAAAAGTATCTATAGAAAAGAGCTTACCATTGTTGGCTATGAAGCAAAGATTTATACCAATCGAGCGCAGTCTGGACCTAAAGCTGAAGGAGTTATGGATGATTTTTTGCAAAAGTTGGAATTTTGTAATGACTTATCACCTGAAGCTTATCAAAATCTTAGAGTAAGATCAAGTTCATATGGATCAGGATTTTTTAACTCAGGCTTACGTTATAGGGATGAACTTGGAGTTGGTAAAATATCTTCCTATTCAAGTCTTCGTAAGGCTTTTAAATACTCAAAAATAATTGTATGTACATATCCTCAAACTACTTTTTCAGAAGCTATGATATTTGGGGTGCCTACAATCTTAATATTAAGTGAAAATTTCTGGGAGTTTGATGACAACTTTAATGACTTAATTAAACAACTAAAGGATAACAAAATTATTTTTACATGTTCAAAAGAGGCTGCCATTCATATAAATAGTATTTGGGAGGATCCAGAATTATGGTGGGGTAGGATTGAAACGTATGAAGCCCGTCAAAATTATATTAGTTTATGTTGTAAAAAAAGTGATAAATGGGTTGATGAATGGGCTACTTTTTTTGGTGTTTCGTGAATACAGAAAAGTTACTAATCTTAATTCCAGCTATAAAAAAAAATGTAGCTTTTGAGGATGACTTAGTTAAAAAAATAGCTGGAGTTTCTTTATTGCAACGCTCTATAAATCTTGCAAAATCTTTAGATATTGATAGTTGTGATATTTTTATTTTAACTGATTCAGAGGAAATCGCTCTAATTGCTAATCGTAATAATGTTGAATGTTATATTGATTCAAAATTAATTTGGAATGAGGATTTTTTTTATAAATATATAAAAAGTACATTGATTAATAGATTTGATTACTCTGTTATTCTCTCACCATATGCACCATTATTGAATAAGGACATTATTATTAACGCATTAAAAACTCTTAAAGATAGCAAAGAACTTATTCTAAAGCCTATATTAAATCTAAAAAGAAAACTTTATATTAACGAGGACCGGCCCTTATATGACACTATTTTTAATTATTCAAGTAACAAGCTAACAGTAGAGTCAAATGCATTTTTATTGCTAAAAAATCAACTTCTACAGAAAAAAAATAACCTAAATTATAAGGTATTACCATGGAAAATTTCAAGCAGATTTACTGAGATAAACACCTTTCAAGATTGGTGGGTATGTGAAAAATTAATAATGAGAAAACGCTTTGTATTTAGGGTGATTGGTAATAATGAAGTTGGAATGGGGCATATTTATAGAAGTTTGGCTTTAGCTCATAGTATCACAGATCATGAAATTATCTTTGTTTGTGATTTCGATAACAGGGTAGCGGTAAATGAACTTGCAGGTTATGACTATCGATTAGAAGTTTTTAAAAAAAATGAAATTATAAAAAATATAATAAAACTTAATCCTGACTTATTAGTAAATGATATTTTATCAACTAGAAATGAGGATGTAGTTCCATTCCAAGATATTGGAATAAAGGTGGTCAATTTTGAAGATTTAGGTGAGGGTGCATTAAAAGCTGACTTGACTATAAATGAACTCTATGAAAATCCTCATTTAGTTGGCAAAAATATATTTTGGGGACATAAATACTTTTTTTTGCGTGAAGAGTTTAATAATGCTAAAAAGCACAATTTTGAAAAGAAAATTGATCAAATACTTCTGGCATTTGGTGGTACGGATCAATTGAACCTTTCTAGTATTTGCTATCACTTAATAAAAGACTTATGTAAGAAAAAAAATATAATAATTAATATAGTAACTGGCCCTGGATATGAAAATTTTGAAAAACTTAAGTCTGAAGTCAGTGGAAATAATTTAGTTACGCTTACTCGCTCTACAGGAGTTATTTCAAGTATCATGGAAAAATCACAAATTGCTATTATTTCAAATGGTAGGACAGTTTATGAGCTTGCTCATTTAAATATTCCTGCAATTGTAATTTCTCAGCATGAACGTGAAGAGACGCATGAATTTGCACGAGAAAAGTTTGGATTCATACCTATAAGTATATTTAAAAAAGATGAGTCTGAAAAAAAGATATTTGAATCTTTGAGTATTCTAATAGAGGACGTAAAATTTAGAAAAAAATTATTTGAAAAAACATCTAAATATGATTTTAGTTATACAAAGGATAATGTTTTGAATCATGTAATTGAACTCCTATCAATTGAAAATAATGAAGAATAAAAAAAAAGGAATTCTAGATATTTTCTCAGAGAATATTGAACTAAATATGGACTTCCAATATCCATATATTATTGCAGAGGCAGGTGTCAATCATAATGGTAATATTGATATTGCTAAGCGACTAATAGATGATGCTTTGGATGGAGGTGCTGATGCTATTAAGTTTCAGACCTATAGAGCTCATACTTTAGCTTCTGCGAACTCTCCAGCTTACTGGGATACTTCCAAAGAGCCAATTGATAATCAATTTAAGTTATTTCAGAAGTATGACAATTTTTGGAAGACAGAGTTCGAAATTCTAAAAAAATACTGTGATAATGCTGGAATAGAGTTCATGAGCACTCCTTTTGATGAAGAGTCTGCAACTTTTCTTAATGACTTGATGTCAACTTTTAAAATATCATCCTCTGATATAACAAATAAGCCTTTTATTGAGTATATCGCCAACTTTGGAAAGCCATTGATTTTGTCAACTGGGGCTTCTGATATTGCTGAAATTGAGCAGGCAGTCAATTGGATTAGTGATACAAATAATAATCAGCTAGCTTTGTTGCACTGTATTCTGAATTATCCGACTGATAATCAAAATGCAAATCTTGGAATGATCAGAAGTCTTAAAAATTCTTTCCCTGGCAAGATAATTGGCTATTCTGATCACACTTTGCCAAAAAACATGAAAGTATTAGAATTAGCTTTTTTGCTTGGAGCAAGAATTATAGAAAAGCACTTCACT